>ENA-OSEO01001768-OSEO01001768.1-sediment-metagenome-genome-assembly--contig:-NODE-1768-length-35960-cov-6.323161_pt1 | contig 35960 bp, 29 predicted proteins | sample MGYA00237883_ERZ534232 | MGnify/ENA metagenome assembly ERZ534232 | reverse complement strand
TATTGGACTTGGATCTGGTCATCCGGTTTCTTCCGTTTACGATGATCTGTGATAACTACCATGGCGATCCAGGTCTGCGCCAGGGTTTCAGGTGTTAAAATCTGCGGTCGGCAGCGCAGTTGCGCCCGGAATTAGAATCCCGCTGCCGGCGCAAATACCTGTGAACGGTTATCCATGCGGGAATATACCCTACTGGATCGGTAGTTTGCAAACACAATGCCGTCGATGTCGGTTTCCAACCCTCTTTATACCGGCCAGCCTCGATGGCGTCAAAAATGCCGGGCGACCGATCAGCTTCCAGGGTCCGGAAAAGCGATGGGCGGTCTTTGATAGGCCGTATTCACGATCATTATGTTGTCGCAAACTACGATCCGGATTACCAGCAATTCCTTAGAAAATACCATGCCTATCCGGTTAACTCCCGACGCATGGATCTTATCATCCTTAGATTCTGCCCAGATAGGGGGAGGCATCAGAACGGCCAATCCGATGAGCCTGATGATCCACCGTGCTGCGAAACTGTCAGCGAGGCCGTTCAGGCTGCCACTACCGGCACAGTAATAAAGATTGTCGCTGAGTTGCACGCGGGAAATTTTGCTCTCAACACAAACAAATCCCTCACACTCCAAGGCGGGTGGGATGCGTCTTTCAATTATCCCAATGGGGGAACAACGACCCTGCAGGTCGCGCCCAAGATTCAGCAGGGCTCGCTGACATTCCAGAAGTTAAGGATTGTGCCTTGATGAATGCAATAAAGACGCGAAACAGCTATGGGGAGGAAAGATAGCCGAATGGGATACATTTTATTATCTTCGGGATTGGCCTGGAGGTAACTTAAATGAAAATCGTAACCGTTCACGGGTTCAAATGTTCAGGGGTTTAGGTCTGAGGATTGATATGCCATCAGCCAGTCCGCATTCGTCGCTTCCAACCATGGAACAGGCCCTCGAATGGGCGCTTGTTGCCAAACAAATCCTGCGCCAGGTTCGAATCAGGTCGCTGTTGTTGCTGTTGCCTTCAACCTGGAACCCGAAACCTGTGAACGCTTACCCAGGTTCCTTTCCCAACCTTCCACTATTCCAGTATCCCATCATTCCGGACGTCTGGCGAAACATCGAACTCCCTTGATAATAGGCAGTCACTCGATAACGACTTCGGTTGCGGGTATCCGCGTCAGATAAATGACCAGCTCAGAGTCCATCGAATCTTGAAAACCCATTGCAGGATAGTCATGAGGTTTTCCCTGTATTTACAAAGAGTTGTATTCTTATCAAATCTTAGAAACGCTGAACCATGAGTTGTGCCAGATACTCCATCTGATCCAAGGCAGTCCTCTCCAGGAGGATACACCACCCGTTCCATCGAAACCCCAAGAACCTGCCGTATTTATTTTTCAGAGAAAAGTCGAAAAGCGAAGAATAACATGGAAAGAGAATCAGAAGAATGATAAGGATCTTTCAACATCTCCCTTCGAATCATATGGGGAATCAAATACTTACAGCATAACCAAACTCACAGCATAAAGCCACATCAACTCAAGAGGATCAGTTATCATTGAAGCTACCAGGAAGACCAACCGAACTGCCGCGACCGAAAACGATATCTCAACTATTTCCAGAACGAGGATTTTTGCGATATCCAGAAAGGATGTAGGGTGCAGGTCGTGTATTTTTTTGCCCAAAAGCAAAAAAAGTTGTGTTTTGTTTTGCTTTGGGGCAAAATTGTCATCATGCAGCTACCCCGTTATATTCAAGAGATCGTCGAAAAGGACCTTGCAGAGAAAATGGTCTTTCTGACCGGTCCGAGGCAGGTGGGAAAGACCACCCTGGCCAGGACCTTTTTGAAAGGTTCGAACGATCGTTATTACACCTGGGACCGCCGTGAGGATCGAAAATCCATTCGGGCAGGATCCTGGCCGGCAGAGAAATGCACGGTGGTTCTGGATGAACTCCACAAGTACCGGCAGTGGAAAAGCTGGCTAAAGGGGGAATATGATGTCCACGGGGACCGTGTTCATTTCCTGATCACTGGAAGCGCACGCCTGGATGTCTACCGAAAAGGCGGAGATTCCCTGCAGGGGCGATACCACGCGCATCGACTGCACGGTTTTTCCGTGGGCGAGCTATCCGGACACCCGCCCGCGATCCATCCGGGGGAGGAAATCGTTTTCCCGGGCAGGATCGAATCCGACACCCTGGCGGCCCTGTTTCGGTATGGCCCCTTTCCGGAACCCTTTCTCAAACAGGATGAACGACATTGGAGACGGTGGCAGCGGGAGAAGTTGGACCGTTTTTTCAGGGAAGATGTCCGCGATCTGGAGAACGTTCGGGACCTGTCCGCCATGGAGACCCTGGCCATGATGCTGGAAGAGAGGGCCGGGAATCTCCTTTCTCTTGAATCCCTCAGGGAAGATCTGGAGTTCAGCCACCGGGCCATTTCCCATTGGCTCAATATACTGGAAAGGCTGTACTATTGTTACCGGATCACTCCCTTCAGCCACCGGGCCATTCGATCTCTCAAGAAGACCGCGAAACTGTACTTGTGGGACTGGTCTTCGGTGTCGCAGGAAGGTCCCCGGTTTGAAAACCTCGTGGGTTCCCACCTCTTGAAGTTCAAACACGTGATCGAGGACCAGGAAGGGTTTCGCGTCAACCTCCATTATCTGAGGGATGCCAGTAAGAGGGAGGTGGATTTCCTCATGACCGTTGAAGGCAGGCCCTGGTTTGCGGTGGAGTGCAAGACAAGCGACCTCCATGCGAGTCCTGCTCTCCGCTATTTTGGAGAACGACTCAATATTCCCTATCTCTACCAGGTCCACCTTGAGGGACAGGAGGATATCCTCGATGGCAGGGTACGGGTTATGCCCGCAGCCAAATTTCTGGCAGGGCTTCCGTAAGCTGCTCCGTCCCTGGGGTTCTCGGGGACAATCCTTGACAACCCAAAAAACCCCAAAACATAGGGAAGCGACGGGAGCGACGGATCACGCCTGACGTTCGCTGCTTTTGGTTCCCCTCTTGCCGATGGCATAGGCCCCGGGCTTGCCCATGAAAGGGAGGGCGATCATCCAGGGAAGCGTGAGGCGGGCCGGATCCCGGAACTGGTTCAGGCCGATGGTCATCTGTTCGTGACCCTTGGTGGGCTGGGGCTTATAGGTGCCGCACAGACGGTCCCACCAGGGGAGGTTGAAACCGAAGTTGGTGTTGGTTTCATTGGGAAAGACCGAATGATGGACCCGGTGCATGTCCGGCGTGACCACCAGGAACCGCAGCACCCGGTCGATCCCCAGGGGGATAAAGAAATTGCCATGGTTGAACATGGCCATCCCATTGAGGATAATTTCAAAGATGATGACGCTGACCGGAGCTGCCCCCAGAACCGTGATGGCCCCTGCCTTGATCCCGAGGGAGATGATGATTTCGAGAGGATGAAACCGGGTGCCGGTGGTAAGGTCATAGTCCAGGTCCGCGTGGTGCATCATGTGGAGACGCCACAGCACCGGGACCGCATGAAACATGACATGCTGCATATAGATGACGAAGTCCAGGATGATGATGGTCAGCCCTACTTCCAGCCAGGAGGGCCACTGGAGGTGATTGAAGATGCCCCACCCCTGATGCCCGATCCAGACAGAAATCCCCACTGCTCCCGCAGGAAAAAGGATCCTCAGCAAGAAAGTATTGATAAACACAATGCCGATATTCCCGACCCACCGGCTTGTTTTGGAGGTGTTCAAGGCCCGGCGGGGGACGATGAGTTCCACCAGGGCCACGGCCAGGAATATGCCGACAAAAAACGCCATCCGGATGGTCGCCTCATGGGTGGTTACGAACTCTGTCATATGTTCTCCTCCCGATGAACTCTGCCTGCTTGATCACAGGATCTCGCCCGGCTCGTATCGAGCTGCCTCGGCGTGGCGTTGAATCAGGTCTTCGGCCCTGGATCGGACCTGCTGGATCTGCTCCTCGGCGTTCCCCACAAAATGCCGGGTCTCCCCCAGGATCTCGTTAAGCCGGGCCTCTGTAATGCCGGCATCCTTGAATACCGCATCATCGGCCAGTCTTCGGGAAAGCCGGGGGGTCGCCCCCTCCTGACGCATGGCCATGGCCTCGGCCACGGCATGTCGCTTGATGGCCCCGTGGGCCGTCTCCCTCCCCACCCCTGCCTGGACCGCTGTCATGAGGATCTCGGTGCTGGCCAGGAAGGGGAGATACCGCTCCACTTCCCTTTGGATGACGACCGGATAGGCCCCCATATTGCACAGGACCGTGAGGGCGGTTTCGCACAGACCGTCCGATGCATACATAGCGTCGGGAATCACGATCCGCCGCACCACCGAGCACGACACATCCCCCTCCTCCCACTGGTCCCCGGCAATTCGGGATGCGCCGTCCGCGTACATCTTGATCAAATTGGAAAACCCGCAGATCCGCTCCGAACTCCGGGTGTTCATCTTGTGGGGCATGGCGCTCGATCCCACTTGGCCCTCCCTGAAACCTTCGGTCACCAGCTCATAGCCGGACATGAGACGCATCCCCTTGGCAAAATTCTCACAGGCCGTTCCCATGAAGGCAAGATGGGACAGAAGGGCATAATCCAGGGATCGGGGATAGACCTGTCCGGGGCTGTCCATCACGTGCTCAAAACCGAGGCTTTCGGCCACCATTTTTTCCAGTTTCAACACCTTTTCGGGACTCCCGAGGAGGGTGAGCATGTCGAACTGGGTGCCCACCGGACCTTTGATCCCCCGAAGGGGATAGGCATTTAAAAAGACCTCGAAATTCTGGAGATGGACCAGGAGTTCCTCGGCCCACATGGCAAACCGCCTCCCCAACAGGGTGGGCTGTGCGGCCTGATGATGGGTCCGGGCCGTGAGGACAATGTCCTCATATGCCTTTGCTTTGTCCAACAGGTGCCTCAACACCGACACATACCTGCCCAGGATGATCTGCGAGGCCTTCTTGAACTGCATCTGTTCCACATTGTCGGTCAGGTCCCGGCTGGTCATCCCCTTGTGGATCTGTTCGGACGTACCTGCGGCCCTGACAAAGGCCTCGATCTTGGCCTTGACGTCGTGCTTGGTCTCCATCTCGCGCTGCCTGATGAAAGCCAGGTCAATATCGGCCTTGGCCGCCTCATACCCCGCAATGGCCTCTGGAGGGATCGGAACCCCGAGGCGCCTCTGGGCCTTCATCACGGCAATCCAGAGTTCCCGCTCGGCCAGGATCCGCCCTTCTTCGGAAAAAATGCGATTGATGTCAGGTCCAACGTAGCGCTGGGACAGCACATTCATGTTTGCCATTTCTCACCTCCGGCCAAAGCCAACGGGAATCTTTCAAGATCACTGCCGCAACCGCCTTCGACACTCTTCAATATAGGCCGCGGCCTGCCTGGAATTTTTGAATTTTTCGAGATAAGAGAGGGCCTTCGCATAGCGACCCAGGTTCATATGGCTGAGACTCAGACAGATATGCATCTGCTCATTTTCCGGGAAATGCCGCACGCCCTCGGCAAGGATGCGTATCGATTCACCAAAATCCCCCTCATGCTGTCGCATCATCCCCAGGCCCAGATAGGCCCGGTCATTGGGGCCGTATTCCAGGGACCGTCGATACAACCTCTCGGCCGCCTCCTGCTTTTTGGGGATGGCTTCGATCCGGGCATAGTCCCCGTGACTGAACGTCATGCCCAGTCGCGACAGAAAATCGGCGTGCAGATCAAAGAACCCTTTGTCGTCTGTCAGTTGGATGTCGGCCGCAAATGAGGGCAAATTTTTATAAAACGCCTCCCTCAAGGTCCTCCCAAACGCAAGGATCGTTTCCTGATCCAGACGCGGGTCTGTTTCAAAGTACATGATGTCTTCGATCCGCTTGAGCCAGACTTCGTCTGTCGCGCCCGTGCGCCTGATAAAGTCATCATACAGGGCCGTGCCTGGAAAGATGTCGAGAATATAAAAAATAGCGCCCAGAGGCTTGATTGCCTGAATCAGGTCGACGCTTTCCTGGATGGTATCCCAGGTCTCTCCAGGGCAGCCGTAGATGAAATAGGCCCTGGGCAGGATGCCGTATTGGGTTGTCAACGAAAAGGCCTTGTGGATCTGATCGGTCCGGATGTTCTTGTTTAAGACATCGCGTATCTGCTCAGATCCGCTCTCCACGCCGTAACTTATCTGCGTACAGCCTGCCCGCCGCATCCAGGAAAGGACCTCTTTATCCACATACTTGACGTGCGAGATGGCCGCCCACGCGATGTGAAGCCCCCTTTCGAGGATCCCCTTGCAGATGCGGATGACATGCTCTTTTTTGAGCATGAATGTGTCGTCCGAGAAATAGAAAAACCCAACCCCTTTCTGATTGAGGCGCTCTAACTGGTCCACAAAATACCGGGGGGAATGAAACCGGACCTTGCGTCCCCAGAGACGGGGGGAGCCGCAGAAGGTGCAGTTGCCCGGACACCCCCGGGTGGAGGTAACATGCTGAAAGGCGAACCAGCGGGCAGGGTCCGGGAGCCGGTCCAGGTTCTGGATGCGCGGGGAATCCCCGGTCTTGACCACGCTTCCGTCCTTTTTAAAGGCTATCCCTGGAATCGTCCCGATGGCCCTGTCATCCTTGCGTTCGATTGACTGGATCAGCCTTAGGAAGGTGAATTCACCCTCGCCCAAAACGCAGTAATCAATATCTTTGAAGTAGGTGAGAAGATGCTCCCACAAAAACGTGGCCCCGACGCCCCCGAATACGACGGTCACCCCTGGATTGATCTCTTTAGCTGTCCGGGCGATGTCGATGGCCCCCCAGCGATTGGCGTGAAGTACGGAAAGGCCGATCACGTCCGGATTCTTTGCCGCGAGCGTATCCCGGACCGCCTCCGGCGCTTTCCCGAGGTCGTGCCAGTTCAGGACCTCGCAGTCGTAGCCCCGCTCCTTCAGCACAGCCGCCGCATAATAGATCCCGATGGGAGGGACCTCCACATCTTCTCCAAAGATCCGTTCTTCGAGGCAGTAGGGGTATATGAGCAGTATTTTCATCATCCTCGCGGCCCGCCATTTCTTTTAGTGGTCTCGCCGCAACCCATTGCGTTTCAAATCCCGGCCAAAATGGACAGGGAAGACCGGGCCAGCCTTCCAAACAGTCGATTTATAGGTCAACGGGGCACGCAATTCAAGAAAGAAAGCCGCCAGATCGAGGCAGATGCACCCAGGCCGGGGGCATCCTTGTTCCCGCCAGCCCCAACACAAGTAAACAGGACGCTGTTTTGGCTGGAGATGCGCGCTTTCAGGAAAGCTTCTTGAAGATGGTCAGCATAAGGAGTAGCATAGGTTCCATCCAAAAGAGGAAACAGATGGACCCCATGAAATTCGTTGCGGACGCCATGCTGGGGAGACTGGCCAAGTGGCTCAGGATCCTCGGGTATGATACCCACTACCAGTCTTCCTACTCAGAAGAGGAGATCGATGCGCTCATCCGGCAAGGGAGGCTGCTTTTGACAAGGGACATTAAGCGGGCCAAGAGAACAGGCAGCAAATCAGTATTTGTTCACGGCGATCACGTGAGCGAGCAGTTGATAGGTGTTGCGCGAAAATTGGACCTGAGACCGCCGTCTTCCGCCTGGTTCAGCCGCTGTGTGGTGTGCAACACCCCCTTGCTGCCGGCCCGTGAAAGCGATGCGTGTGAGAATGTGCCTGAATATGTCTTTCATCAGAGCGGGGGTCAGATCCGGTTCTGTCCCTCCTGCGGCAGATATTTCTGGCAGGGGAGTCACCGATCCAGGATGACGGCCCAATTGACGGAATGGGGCTTCCGCGGCGACCATGAAACGCCCCCTGATCACATCCTGGTCGATCCGGCCACAAGAGCCCCCTCCGGCTCAAAGGGCCAGACCATGCACGGGCAGGACAGCCCGTGAGAGGCCTCGCTGGGCTTACGGCGTAGAACTGGACTGCAGAGTCAAAAAGTTGTCCCCACAGGATCTTTTCCGCTCTACGCTTGCGCAGTCGAAGTCTTTTGGCCGGCAGACGCCTTTTGTCTGACCCTCGGTCTTTTCGCCTTGGCTGTCGGCCTTTTAGCCTTGGCCGCCTTTTCTGCGGCCTTGGCCTTCTTCAGGGCCGCATCCAGTTTTCTGATGTTTGCCTTGGCGGCTGTCACTTCTTTGTTAAGGCGCGCCAGTTTTTTCTTTCCAAGCTGCAAACGATGCTGGATTTGTTTGACCGTTGCCATGCCGTCTCCTTTTGTTCATGGTTAATAATAACGCTTCCAAAGGTGAACCATAAATAGTTAATTCCTATAAGTCAAGAAAATATATTGATTCCATGTCAAAACAGATCCAATCGCATGTTTCAGTTTAATTTCATTTCAGTATTGTCTAAAAAGTATCATCAAAACCCGGCCAAATCTTTTACCGGAATTCAGGCGTAAGCTTTTCATCTTACTTCATACAAACTTGTTTCATAGCCGTTATTTATCTCTAAGATACGTTAAAAATATGTTTACCTAATTAATTTATATGACGTTTCTTCCCACCATCGGCCCCCTCGTGGGTTCAGCCAAACAGTATCTTCTCATTTACAAATTTTCTTGGTTTTATTAAAAATGGATCCGTACTCCTTGAGCCATATCACGGCGGGAACGGCTGAAAATTGGCATTGTGGGCGTCTCAAGGAAACCACGCACGCACAAGGACATTCACATGATCAACTCCATGAACATCGGATGGTGGGTGAAGCGGTGGAATGACCTCCATCCGGCTAAGACGGCCATTCTCTTTGAAGGGGCCGACATCACCTATTCAGAACTCCACGGTCGGGCCAACCAGGTGGCCTGCTGGCTGCTCTCCCTGAACATTCAACAAGGGGACCGGGTAGTCGTTATCTTGAAAAACTGTCCGGAATTCATTGAGATATACCTGGCATGCGCTCGATTGGGCGCTATTTTTGTCCCTGTAAACTTCAGGCTGACAGCCCCGGAAATAGCCCATATTGTGGAAAATGCCCAGCCCTCTGCGGTGATCTACGGCCATGAATACAGGGATCTGGTTCAAGGCTTGTGCACAGGCCGCAGGCAATGCCGCATGCTTTTCTTTTGCATAGGCGAGGAGGATCCGGGCCATGATTCAGCGAGCCTGTATGTGCAGGACACCCATCGGTTTGAAGGAGAGGAGCCCTTTTCTCACGGGGCTACAGGCCCCACCGACCCGGAAGACCCCCAGGTGATCATGTACACCTCCGGGACCACAGGCCCGGCCAAAGGCGCAGTCCTTTCGTACCGAAAGACCTTCTTCAACTGCCTGAATGCGGATATCTTCTTTGACCTTTCCTTTGACGACATCATGCTGGTGGTCCTGCCCATGTTCCATTCGGGCGGTCTCTTCATCCAGACCTCGCCCATCCTCTACAAAGGCGGCACCCTCGTCATCCACCCCCGGTATGACCCTGCCCGCACCTTGGGCGACATGGGACGGTACAGGGTCACCAAATTTCTGGGTGTGCCAACGGTGTATCGCATGCTGATAGAGGCGGTAAACGAGGTCTCCTATGATCTGTCTTCCTTGAAGGTGTCGGCCATCGGCGGAGAAAAGGTCATGCCCGATCTGATCAAGCGGTGCAGAAAGGCAGGCTTTCCCGTAAGGCAGATCATGGGCCAGACAGAGACCTCCATTTTGTTCTGGGCCTCTGAAGAAGCCTGTGCCGCAAAACCCGGAGCTGTGGGAAGGCCGGTTTTTCACGCAGAGGTCAGGCTCATGGATAAACAGGGCAGGCCTGTTGCGACCGGACAGGTGGGAGAAATCGCGGTCCGCGGCGCCATCATGATGAGTGGATACTGGCGGGACCCGGTCAAGACCCGGGAGACCATCCGGGACGGATGGCTCTATACCGGCGACCTGGCACGCATGGACGGAGACGGATATTTCTATCTGGTGGACCGGATCAAGGATATGTACATCTCCGGCGGGGAGAATGTCTATCCGGCCGAAGTGGAGGCCGTGCTCAGGGAACATCCCTGCATCCAGGACGCCGCTGTCATAGGCGTGGCCGACAGCCGGTGGGGCGAGGTGGGCAAGGCCTTTGTCATCCCCAAAGACAACAGAACCCTCTCCCCGGAACAGGTGATTGAACATTGCCAGGGCCGGCTCGCGCCCTTCAAATTGCCTAAAGAGATTGTCTTCTGCACAGACTTCCCCAGAACCCCCCTGGGAAAGGTCAAGAAAAGGTTGCTGGCCGACCAGCGCATCTGAGGGGGAGGGGAAGCCGATATCTTCTATTTCCTGAGTTCTCGCAGAGGGATGCGCGCATCAGCCCCCTTGTAGGCCCTGGGCGATGCGGTCGCCGATCTCCCTGTCGATGTTGCGCCAGTATTCAAACGCACGCTGCAAGACCGGTTCGGACACGCCGTTTTTCAGGTGTCCCACCACGTTGGACACCAGGCGATCGCGCTGCGCATCGTCCATGACCTTGCGCACCAGGGCGCCGGGCTGAGCAAAGTCGTCGTCATCCTTTCGCTGGGTGTAGGCCGTGCGCATGAATTCGCCGCTGGCCCTCCACACAGCCGCCTCCGGATACCGCTCCGGGTCGGCCTTGGGACCGCCCTTTGAGTTGGGCGCATAGACCGGATCGGATGCCTTGACGATCCGCATGGCCCCGCCCTTGCTGTAGCTGTAGACCGGCGCCTTGGGCCGGTTGACCGGGATCTGCCTGTAGTTGACCCCAAGGCGCGCCCGGTGGGCGTCGGCATAGGAAATGAGACGCGCGAGCAGCATCCGGTCCGGGCTCGGACCGATCCCTGGGACAAGGTTGTTCGGTTCGAAGGCCGCCTGCTCGATCTCGGCGTGAAAATCGCCTGGATTGCGATTTAGGGTGAGCCGGCCCACTTCGTGCAGCGGATAGTCGCCGTGGGGCCAGACTTTGGTCAGATCAAACGGGTTGAAACGATAGGTCTCGGCCTCTTTAAAGGGCATGATCTGCACCTTGAGCGTCCAACTGGGGCAATCCCCCCGCTGGATGGCCTCAAACAGATCGCGGCGGTGATAGTCGGCATCCACACCGGCGATCCGGTCGGCCTCTTCCTGGGCAAGATACTCTATGCCCTGGTCGGTCTTGAAGTGGTATTTCACCCAGAAGCGCTCGCCTTTGGCATTCACCCACATGTAGGTGTGGCTCGAATAGCCGTTCATGTGGCGATAGCTTTTAGGGATGCCCCGGTCACTCATGAGGATGGTGACCTGATGGGCCGACTCAGGAGACAGGGTCCAGAAATCCCACTGCATGTCGTTGTCGCGCAGGCCGCTGTCCGCACGGCGCTTCTGGGAGTGGATGAAGTGCTGGAATTTCATGGGGTCACGGATGAAAAACACGGGCGTGTTGTTCCCCACCATGTCGTAGTTGCCCTCGGCGGTGTAGAACTTGAGTGCAAAACCCCGCACGTCGCGCCAGGTGTCGGGACTGCCGCTCTCGCCGGCCACTGTGGAGAACCGGGCCAGAACCTCGGTCTTGGCGCCAGGCTGGAACACGGCCGCCCTGGTGTAGGCGCTCACGTCCTGGGTCGCCTCGAAATATCCAAAGGCCCCCGAGCCCTTGGCGTGGGGCTGGCGGTCCGGAATCATCTCCCGGTTGAAGGCGGCCATCTGCTCCATCAGGTAATGATCATGCAGCAGAATCGGGCCGTCGGGCCCAACGGTGAGGGAAAACTCGTCGCTGGCTACCGGGATGCCTGCATCGGTGGTTGTGGGCTTGCGGTCGTTGTCCTTCATAATCATACATCCTTTCCATTTCTTGGTCGGTAAACCGTTCACATCTCCCGGGCCGGCGGATGAGCGGGCGTAGGTCGGGCAGGCCACAGGCGCGTTTTTGGGCCTGGCATGCGGCCCGCCTCAACAGGTCCTGGTCGTGGCAACGATCAGAGCCAGGCCCTAAGGCGGCCTGACGGCCGCAACCAAACAGCGTTATTCCCGCCCGTGGGGGTCTCTGCCCAAGGGCTGCAATAAAATGCGGCCGTATCGTTCGGCGACCGGCCCCGGGCTCGGGATACTGTTTATTGAAGGCAGCAAGGAATCCCTGTCGACCCGCCTGACTCGCCTCACTCGCATGGCGGGCAGGTGAAAGGGCGTCCTTGGGGCTGGAACATACTGTATTTTAAAGCCGCGCTGCCGTTCCCAGGAGCTCTGTTCGGTTTTTGCAGCCCTTGGGCAGAGACCCCCACGGGGAAACTTGTTCGCATGTTGCGGAGAAGTTACGGACAAAGATTCTAATCAAAGGCCATGTCCGTCTTCCAGACTTCCCATACCTTGCCCACCAAATCCGGCCCTGGTTTCAGGGTCATCTTTCCTGGTTTCCAGCCCGACGGGGTCGCCTCGGCGCCCTTGCTGTTGCGCACCACCTGGAAGGCCTGGATCTGACGCAGGGACTCGGCCACGTTTCTTCCCACCGGCGGGGTCAAAACTTCGTAACCCTGGATCACCCCGTCCGGATCGATAATAAACCGGCCCCGCGTTTCCACGCCGGCCTCGTCGTCATAAACGCCGTAGGTAGTCCCTACCCTGCCGCCTGCATCCGAGAGCATGGGGAAAGGCGCCCCGCCCTTGACCATCTTGGACAATTCGTTGTCATTCCACATCTTGTGCACAAACACGCTGTCGATGCTCATGGACAACACCTGCGCGCCCAGCTTCTGGAACTCGGGGAATTTCTCAGCAACTGCTGAGATCTCTGTGGCTCAGACAAAGGTGAAATCGCCGGGATAGAAGCAGAGAACCACCCACTGTCCCAGGTATTCAGAGAGTTTGACATTCACGAATTTTCCTTGCAGATATGCCGGGGCCACAAAGTCCGGCGCCTTTCTTCCAATCATCACCATGGATTTTTCCTCCTTTTTTTCTCCAGCAGTTGTGTCTTTCGATTGGTCGGGTTCCGGTTCGCCCACGGGGCCGCCGGTTGGCCGGGCGCACCCCGCCTTGAATTCTTCAGGCATAGACATCCTCCTTTCTTGGATTAAAGTGGTTCAAGTTAAAATAGAATTTCAATCCTGCTCCCTTTGACAATCCGGACAAATTCCAAAAAAATCAAGACGATGGCTCGTAATCTGAAAACCAGTTTCTGCAGCCAGTTCCTCTGTCAGCCCATCGAGGCTCTCCAGCTCCGGATCGATGATCTTGTGGCACCTGGTACAGATGAGGTGGGGGTGTGGAAAGGGCCTCGTGCCGTCATAGCGGTTGCCTCCATCTGGAAACCCCAGCTCCAGCACCTCGTTCAGGTCTTTCAACAGCGTCACGCTCTTGTAAACCGTGGCGAGACTGGTGGTGGGGAAATCCTTTCTCACCTCGTTGTAGATATCTTCAACGCTGGGATGCGTATCGGTCCGGGCAAGGACCTTGAGCACGGCAATACGCTGGGGGGTGATCCTGAAGTGCTGCGTCTTCAATTTGTCAAGCATTTGCGCTAACCGCGATTCATTCTCAATCATGCCGCCACCCCTGATAATTATTTTAAAATGATAATTGTTTTCTATTGACAGTAGTCAAGGAACACGCCCCTGTCAATAAAAAAATGGCATCACTTTAGGCTTGTCACAATTTGGCCCGAGCCCCCGTGCCGGACATCAAAAGAGCCATAATGTTTACCGACAGCCTGTTGCACAATCTCAGGGCAGAGCGCTTCTTCAAACCCCGCATGATCAACAATCGCATGGCCTCCGCTGACGGACCCATCAAAACATTCCCTTGAGGGGGATCAAGGACTCTCCCCCTTACCTCCGCGATCGGCGTCTGCTGACCCTGGAGGATACAATGCAATTCTTCGATCTGATTCAGGGACTCGACCTGACGGCCCAGGAAAAGAAGGAGATTGTGGATTTCCTGGCGACCCTCTAAGTCCTGAAGCCATTGGTTACTAAAAGGGGCAGACCCGCTCTCGGGCCTGCCCCTTTTCAATAACGCCCCGGTCCCCACGTTCAACCCGTCTGATTCGTCGCAGCGATCTCAAGGTCTTCAAAAATAGCGGCTCTTCTTTGCCCCTTCCCCCAGCCTCGCCCGCAGGGCCAAAAGGGTCTGGTTTCGGTCTTCCATGTGAAGGGCCTGCTCCAGGCCGCCCACATCCATGTTCATGTTGATGGCCTCCTTGGTGAGCCGAAGTCCCATGGGATTCTTGCTGTTCAGGACCCGGGCCATATCGAGGGCCGCTTCCATGAGCCTGACGGGTTCCACTGAACGACTCACCAGGCCGAGGGACAGCGCCTCTTCAGCCGACATGAAATCGCCGGTCAGCATAAATTCATATGCCCTGCCTGCCCCGATGAGCCGGGGCAGGAAATAGCTGCACGCCATGTCGGCCCCCCCGAGCCCGATGTTGATAAAGGCGGCGCAAAAACGGGCATCCGTGGTGATAATCCTCACATCCGAGGCGAGGGCAAAGCTGAAGCCCAGGCCCACGGCCGCACCGTGGACCGCGCACACAATGGGCTGGGGGGCCTGTCGCATGGCCAGGGTAATCCTCGCCAAGCGGGCCTGAAACCGGTAAAACCGGTCTGTATCCATCTCAGGCATCATCTTCATGGCCGCCTTCATGTCCAGTCCGGCACAGAAGTTTTTGTCCCCGTTCCCTCTCAGGACAATCACATGGGTATCCAGATCATGGCGCCGCTCGCCCCAGAACGCCTCCAGTTCCTCTGCCATTTGGGCATTGACCGCATTGTACCTGCGGGGCCGGTTCAAGGACAAGACGCCGATGCCCGGCTCTGCAACCTCATATGCAATGGTTTCATAATCCATGAGAAATATTCCAGTCTGTTTTTCAATCTGGCCATAAGGCCAAAGGCCTGGGCATGTATGAATAAACTCTTTTTCTGTAACTTCTCCGCAACGTGCGAAGAACTTTGCCCGTGGGGGTCTCTGCCCACGGGCGGGCGGAACGCTCTTTGGTTGCGGCCGTCAGGATGCCTTAGAGACTACGCTGCGGGTTTGCGTCCCATAAAGAGACGGCATATCCCCAGGGTCAGGGCATAGGCCCGGATCTCGGCCCAGCCGGCCTGGCGCATAATCCCGGCAAACCCGGCCGGCGATGGAAAATCCATGATGGACTCGGCCAGATACCGATAGGCCGGGGGATTGGGGGAAAAGGCCCCGGCGACGCGGGGGAGAAGCCTGTTCAAATAAAGATCATAGAACCGGCGGAACCACCCGCTCTGAGGGAGGGACAGCTCCAGGATCAGGACCTGGCCCCCCGGCGCCACCACCCGGCTCACCTCCTTCAAGGCCCTCACCTTGTCGGGGATATTGCGGATGCCAAAGGCCATGCCCGCCGCATCGAAACTCGCCTCTGCAAAGGGGAGGTGCAGGGCATCCCCCGTTATTAATCGAATCCTTCCCCTGAGCCCCCTTTCCGCGATCTTGTGCATTCCCTGATCCAGCATGCCCTGGGAAAAATCAAGCCCCACCACCTGAACGCCCGGATGGCGTACAGCAGCCTCAATGGCCAGGTCGCAGGTCCCCGCGGCCACATCCAGGAATCTGAAGGTCGTGAAGCACCGGAGCTGCCCCGCGGCAAACCGGCGCCAGGCAATGTCCCGCCTCAGGCTCAACACATGGTTCAGGAAATCATATCTCCGCATGATGGTGGAGAAAATCTCCTTGACCATGCTGATCCGCTCGGCATCCCCGATCTGATCCATGAAAAATCCAGCTCGCTCCCTTGCTGCTTCTATTGACACCGCTTCTTTAACCGCCCATTTCCCCTTCCCCGATCCGGCACTGGCCAGTGTCAGCGACACAGGGGCCGATATCTGTCAAATTGGGAAATGGCCGAGGCAACTATGGCACAAACCGGGGATCTGTGTAAAGCTCTGCGTCCGGCCGTCCTGAACGCCTGCCTTGATGATTCGCCTCTGAGCTTTGAGCCCTAAACAAAGGAACGCCCATGAAAGACATACGGGGGTGGACCCATCATGGGGCAGCCTTTCGCAAAAATTTATCGCGTCTGGCCGAGATTCCCCGTTCATAATATGGGGGGATTGGATGGGAACTTGAAAGCACATATCAAGGTTTCCGTCAGGCCACCCTATGCGTCAGCCATTCTCATTTTGGTAAAATCGTTCTGTGGGAGCGGCTTCCAAGCCGCGAAACGCCGTGGCAAGATGCCACTCTCACAGAATATGAACACCCGGTCTGCCTCATCATGAGAATGGCTGCCTATAATTTGACCGGATTGACTTTTGGACCTTCGGGGCATAAACTGGCAGGCGTTAGATCGCCGGCCCCGCCGTGGCATACCCTGCTGCGATCGGCCATTGAGACAGAACTGAATGACCAAAGAACATCCCGGCCTTGAAAGATTTGTTAACACCGGCAAATTCGAAAAAGAATACTCAAAAATGTATGATCTCAATATTCAGGGGATAAAACCCTGACGGGTAAATTCCGGAGTTTAGGCGTGAGCCTTTCATCTGAGGTCTTGGTCCGACCGGCAATGTTCCCCCGGTTTATTGAGATGATACTCAAAACTCTATAGTCCGAAGTTTTTGCAACCTATTGATATCGTTATATACACAGATTCCGCGACCTCATTCCAGCGAAAGCTGGAATCCAGTATTTTTTTGATGACTTAAATGTGCTTGGCGCCGGATCGAGTCCGGCATGACGTGAGAACTTTTGAGTCTCAAGCTCAAAAATACTCCACCGCATATGTAACATGAGGCAGACGGCAGATTAGATGAGGCACAACAATCCATTAGCCATGCGAAACGGTTTCTTCGCGCCATAAAGGATTTCATCCCGACAGAGTAGTTCCATAGCCCCGCATAAAACCAGGCTTAAAACCTGCAACGTCTCCAAACTTGTGCGAAAATGCGCTTTGATCTTTCACCTTTCAGCTCCGAGCTGTCAATAAAGGAACGCCCCATGAAAAGGATACTGACCGCCATCGCCGCCGGCATTTTTCTCCTGTCGCCCACTACCGGTTTTGCCTCCTGCGTCATCCACCTCAAAGACGGGACCAAGTTTGTCGCAGACCAGTACTATGAGGAAGGCGACGAGATCAAATTCCAGCGCTACGGGGGGCTCATCGGCATAAAAAAAGACCGCGTGAGCCGAATCGAGAAGACATCGGATTCGCTCGAAGAAAACCAGGGGCGGCCTGATGCGGCAGTTTCAACAGCTATTGTGTCTGACGAACCTTCTGGGGCCGAGAAAGAAGGGGGGATCGAGGACAAAGCCGGTGGAAAAGAAGGCGAACAACCTGCAACCGCGTCTCAAGAGCCAGGGGATGAGAGCGAGCAGGCAAAGGCCGCCAGGATAAAGGCCTTCCTTGAAGAAAAAAGGCAGATCATGCAAGACATGGAAAGGGCGACCGAGGCCTTCAAGGAGGCCAAAAAAGATAACAATGACGCGGAGAAGGAGAAATGGTGGATAGAGAGGGTGAGGCTTCGCAACAAGCTTGCAGAGCTGGAAGATGCTGTAAGGTCAGCCAGCAATGGAACGCTGCCTGGATGGTGGGAGCATACGCCCTGACGTGTCAATCTCTCACATAATGCCAGCTTGTTTTGGTCAGGTGCTTCGAAGGATACAGATCGGCTAACGCTGTGTTGTAATTGAGAACGCCGCTGTTCCTGATGTCCACCGACTTGCCCCACAGAGCGCCATTTACGTCGCCTGAGTTATGCGTCACAATGTCTGCATAGGGTGCATAGAGCAGGCCGTCAAAATGGCCGTTGTGTTTTATGTCCATTATCCCTGTATAATTACTGAAGACAGCAAAATCATGTGCGGCTGTGGATGGGATGACATTTATGGATGCGCTGTTTTTGATGTCAAAGGCCGAAGGAGACGTGGTGGGATTGTCCAGGAAGAGCCTGACAGGTCCGTTAGTCGTGTCGATCTTGAGCGTTGTGGAATTTTTGAGTTCGATCCTGGTGACATAATAGTTGGCGCCCCCGGCTTTTCCATGAAGCGTCATCTCTGTGTCGGTGAACGAAGAACCCAGCTCGAGACGGGTGTTGCCCTCAAAGGCCCCGCCTGCCGGATAGGTTGGGCTGGTGGCAAGGTTGTTGTCGTTTGCTGCACTGTACGTCGTGGGATCATACTCGCCCCCGGAATTGACGCCTAATGGATCCGGATCGATTCTCCCTGCATCGACAGGCGCATCGCCAAAAAAATCTCCATAATCATGGATCTTGTCAATGGTATCTGATCCATCATCCTGTTCTCCAAGCACCCCGTCTCCGTCGATAAAGGAGTTATTTTTGGTTTCCAGTTTGTCATTGGAGCCGATATCCCCCTCATGGGTGCTGTCCCCGGGACCGGAAGGCGGTGGAGACGTCCTGCTGTCATAGCTGTAGACCGTTGCGCTGTTTTTCGTAACCATATACTCATCGCCAAACGCAGCAAAGGCAATGGCAGGCGCCCTTTTGACTGTGACCTCTATCACGCACGCGGCATTGTTGGGTCCTCTCCCGGTGCTCGTAAAAGAATAGGCATTCGTTCCCAGCATGGTTACGTCTGATATGGTAAAGGAAAAGCCTGACGGCACGGCATAGTTAAGCGTGCTGGCGCCCCCTGTTGCCGTGGGCAGAACAAAGGATCCATCAGCCAAACCCGCTTCCATTTCGCGGATGCCGAAATTAATTCCTGCTTCTGCGTCATTCAGCGCTACGGCGCTTGCCTTGTAATTGGCGCCGATCTGCAAATCGGTAGTTGTCATCAAAACGGCTGTGGCCCCCAACATGGCCAATATGGCCAGAAACATAAGGCCGGTAACTAATGCGGCGCCATTTTCGTTTTCAAGGGGGTTTGCGGGTCGCATGGTGTATCACCTACGAAACATTGGAGAAATGGATTGTGCTATTGTGGTTGCTTTCTTACGGCGATTTGTTATATGTTTTATTTTCCATTTAAGCATCAGGGTCGGGCAAGCTCAAAGTGATCTATTGAAAAGAGGATATCGGATTCCCAAGGCGGTCTGACGGCCGCAACCAAACAGCGTTCTGCCCGCCCGTGGGGGTCTCTGCCCAAGGGCTGCAACAAAATGCGTTCTGATCGTTCGGCGACCGCCCCCGGGCTCGGGATATTGTTTATTGAAAGGCAGCAAGGAATCCCCTCCCATGAAAGGGTGTCCTTGGGGCTGGAACATACCGTATTTTAAAGCCCTGCTGCCGTTCCCAGGAGCTGTGTTCGGTTTTTGCAGCCCTTGGGCAGAGACCCCCACGGGCGAATTTTTTCGCACGTTGCAGAGAAGTTACACACAAAGAGTCTGATATGGCAAAAAGTCCCCTGCGGCGGCCGCGGTTGCGCAGGGGCCGAGGGTTAACGCCGGAGGCTGGGGCTGGGTGGAATTATTTCTTAAAGTAAAGGGGCTTGGGTTCGTAGTTGCCGGATGTGACCTCCTGCCAGAAGCTCTTTTGGTCCTTTTGCCATTCGGAACCAAAGGCGCTGTCAAAAAAGGCCCCTAAGCGCTTGAACAGCCGCTGCCACCCGGGCTTGTGGCTGAGGGTGAGCACATCCTCGAGAAAGGGGGCGATCTCTCCCAGCTTTTCTTTGGGGACATAGGCCCTCGCCCCCATCTCAATGGATTTTTTGAGTGCTTCGGGATTGAGGGCGTGTGCCGTCAGCATGACCGTGGGAAAACCGAGAGAGACTGAGGCGTTGAGCAGATCGAATCCGCGGACGCCCATGATGTCCAGGATCACCAGATCATAGGTCCACGACCGGATTAAATGATAGGCCGTTTGATAGTCGGTCGCTGTATCCAGGACGAGGCCGTCGTATTCTTCAAGCTGTTCCTTGAGGGTCTCAAGGACATCCGGTTCGTCGTCAACGGCCAGAATGCGGGTGTGGTTGAGCGGACTTTCGGCCATGGCGTGAATGCTCCTTTATGAGTCTTGGCAGTGCGTGGGCACAAGGATGTGTGCGTTTTTTATTCCTGTTTCTTTTCCTTTTGGAGGCGTCGGCGCTCTTCATCCCGGATCTCGCGTCTGAGAAGCTTTCCCACCTTGGATTTGGGAAGCATGTCCCGGAATTCAATATAGCTCGGCACCTTGTAGGAGGCGAGGTGTTCGCGGCACCAGCGGATCAGTTCGGCTCCGCCCACTCCCCTGGCATCTTCCTTGAGAACCACGATGGCCTTGATCCGCTCGCCCACCTTTGGATCGGGAATCCCGACCACACATGCCCCGATGACCGTGGGGTGGTTCTGAAGCACGGCCTCCACCTCGGATGCGGAGACCCGGTAGGCCTTGTGCTTGATGATGTCCGCAGACCGCTCCACATAGATGAGTTCCCCGTCCGCGTCCTGCTTTACAAAGTCGCCCATACGATAGTACGTCTTGCCGTCAATTTCCACATAAGACCGTGCGGTTTCATCCGGTTTATTCCAATACTGCTTCACCGTGTAAGGGGAAGTCACCAGAAGCTCCCCGCTTTCCCCCTGGGGCGCCTTTTGCAGTGTCTCGGGATCGACCACAATACATTCCCTGCTTTTGAGAGGAAGGCCGATGCCCCCCGGCTTGAGTTCCCGTTCAATGCGGCTGTAGGTCACATGCCCCGCCTCGGTGGACCCGTATACCTGATAGATGGGAAACCCTGTATAGGCCTTCCAGCGCTTGAAAACCTCCAGGGGAAGCATGTCCCCCCCGCAATAGCAGTATTTCAGCGAACTCAGATCGTACTGATCCAGACGATCATTTTCCAGTATCATCCGGTAGAGGGCCGGCACGCCTAACAGCCAGCGAACCCTGTGGCGTTGAACAGATTCGAGAATGGCATCCACCTGGGGCATGGGCATCAACACGGTCTTGTTCCCCTTGTTGAGGCCGATGGCCATAAAGAGACCCAGTGCCATGATATGGAACAGGGGGTTTACCGCAATATAGACATCCTCCCCCTCCTTCAGATGGTTGCCTGCCACGTCTTCGGTCACATCGTTGACATAGGAGGTCATCCCGATATGGTTGCCCGGCACCCCTTTGGGGAAACCCGTGGTCCCTCCCGTAAAGAGGATATAGGCAAGGTCCTTCCATGGGTCCAGAGCGACCTTCTTTTTGAGGGGCTCATGTTGAAGAAGGGATGAAAAGGAATAGACCCGTTTGTCCTTGTCTATTTTTCCATGGGGTATCTTGTCGAAAAGAACGCCCAGATACCGTTTCCAAAAAGGAAGGATATCCACCAGGTTGGTGACGATTGCGCGTTTCAGGCCGGTGGTGGCGAAGGTCTCCTGGATGTAACAGAAATTGGTGTCCAGGCATATAACGGTCTCCACGCCCGCATCCTTGATCATATATTCGATCTCGAAGGAGGTGTAGATGGGAGAAACCGGCACAAGCACGGCCCCTACCTTCTGGATGCCCAGAAAGGAGATCACCCATTGGGCGCAGTTGGACACATAGATCATGACCCGATCGCCCTTCTTGACCCCCATATCGGCCAGTGCCCCGGCGAAGCGCTCGCTCAGGTCCCGAAGTCGCGCGTAGGTGAACCGCTCACCCAAATACACGATGGCCGTCCTGTCCGGATATTTCTCGCTCATCCGGTCGAACCGGGTAAAGGTCAATTCCTTTTCCCAATCATCCTGGTTTCTGCTCATAATTCCTCGAATAAAACCTCATATCCACAGATTGCGCAGATTTCACAGATGCTCATAGCTCAATCTTCTCATTTCTCTCGGTTTCGCGTTTTGAGCTCCGCATTGCGCGCCCATTCTTCATTCTTCACTCATCAGTTCCTCAATCCCCAATTTAGTCATCTTTAGACCCCGAAATAGGCCGAGCGGACATCCGGATTGTCCAGCAGCTCCTCCCGGGTCCCTTCCAGCACCGCGGCCCCGTTTTCGAGTATAAAGGCATAATCTACGATGGGAATGACCGGCCTCGCATATTGCTCCGTCACCATGATGGAAATTCCGGTCTCATCCCGGATCACCTTGGTGGCACGGACCAGTGTCGCCTGAATCAGCGGGCTGAGACCCATCAATGGTTCGTCTAAAAGAAGCAGCTTGGGCTGGGCCATCAAGGCCCTGCCTATGGCCAGCATCTGCTGCTCGCCCCCGCTCAGAAATCCGCCGATGCGTTTTTTGAGTCGGACCAGCGCCGGGAACAAGCGAAACACATAATCCAGGGTGGTCTTGGCCTGGGAGGGCGTGGCCAGGTAGCCGCCGATCCGGAGATTTTCAAGGACGCTGCTCTCGCTGAAGATCCTGCGCCGCTCAGGACACAAAACAATTCCTTTTCTGGCGCGTTTACTCGGCTTGAGCCCCATGATATTCTCGCCCATGTAAGTGATATTCCCGAGGACCGTGATGCGTTCCCCGCCGGCCATCAGCTCCTTTTTTCGGATATCCTCCATAATCCCGGAAAAGGTTTTACTGTGGCAGGGTTGGTTTTGTTGGGAACATTCTTCCTTTTTGCAGCAATGTCCGTCCCAACGGCCGAAGCGGCAAAGTACAACTTCACCTACAGCACGTTTTTCCCCCCCACGCACATCCAGACCAAGGTCCCCCAGGCCTGGGCTAAGGAGATTGAAGAGCGTTCCAACGGTCAGATCAAGATTCAGATATTTACCGGCGGTTCGTTGACCCCGGCCCCGCAGATCTATGACGGCGTGGTCAAGGGGATCTCCGATTTCGGTCTTTCGGTTCTGGCCTATTCAGCGGGCCGCTTTCCCGTTCTATCGGCAGTTGACAACCCTTTCGGCTATCCCAACGCATTTGTGGCGACCCGGGTTATCAACGAACTGAACCGGGAATTTAAGCCCAAGGAGCTGGATGACGTCCATATTTGTTATCTGTTTGCCCACGGTCCCGGCCTCCTCCATACCGCGAGGAAACCGGTGCACAAACTGGAGGACGTCAAAGGACTCAAGATCCGGTCCACAGGGACCAGCCAGTTGATCGTCAGGGCCATGGGTGCCGCGCCCGTGGCCATGTCCCAGGGAGAGACATACGATGCCCTCAAGAAAAACATCGCGGACGGCACCCTGGTCCCCATCGAGGCCCTGGAGGGTTTCAAACAGGCCGAGGTCCTGAAATATACCACGCTCAACTACAGCAGCGCATATACCCAGGGATTCTTTGTGGCCATGAACCTCAAGAAGTGGAACAGCCTGCCCCCGGATCTGCAACAGATCATCACCGAGGTCAGCAAGAAGTATGAGGATATCACGGCAAAGGCATGGGGGGACAGTGACGAATCGGGCAAACAGTTTTCCCTGAAACTGGGGCACGAGTTCATCACCCTCTCGGATGAGGAATCCGCGAAGTTCAAAGAGGCCATGAACCCGGTCTTTGATGATTACATCAAAAAGGCGAATGCCCAGGGTGTCGACGGAGAGGCGGTATTCAAGGCGGTTCAGGGAATGGTTGAGAAGTACAGCAAGGAATATAAATGATCGGCTGATCGTTGTTTTACTGCCTGTCCATTATTGGAATCGCCCGGCATCACCATTCATTCCCCCCGTCCCCACCGGGCGGGGGGCCTGAATGGAACCCCCTTGACAGGATGAGATCCCTGTGTGCATGTCGCCGCAGGATTTTTTCACAAGTCGCAATGACGGCCTCTTTTGCAGATGGGAGAAAGACCCCGTGAGACAAAAAGGGAGAGTCCTGGACCAACGGACGCGGGCCGTTACGGAGACCGCGGCCAGGCTTTTCAGTACCCGGGGGTACATCGAAACCAGTATGGAGGAGATCGCCCAGGCCGCCCAGATGAGCAAGGGGGGGATCTATCACTATTTCAAGAGCAAAACCGAAATCTTGCATGCCATTGTATCGGAGTTCATGGACAGCATGCTGGAGGGTCTGGATGAACAGCTTGGCGCCTATGATGATCCCAAGGCGCGGCTTTCCTTTCTGGTGCGCCGTCACGTGGATGTCTACATCCGGCATATGCACGCGGCCCGCGTGCTCCTGAAGAACGCAACCAATCTCCCGATCAAAGACCGGGAGCAGCTCATTTCCAAAGAACGTCTCTATTATGTGGTTGTGGCTGACGTTATCGGCCCCTTTTTGGGGAAGACCTCGGATAAGGGTGTCTTGACGGCGGCTACCTTTACACTCCTCGGCATGTGCAACTGGATCTACTCGTGGTACGACCCCGAGGGTTCGATTGACCCGGGGCGACTGGCGGAGATCATCATCGCGGTTTTCACCGAGGGTATCGGTGGTCTGGAGGCACGGGTGGCCCGGGCGTAGCAGGGTTCTTTCAAGGCGCAGGGACCTGGGTCATCTTAGAGATCAGGTTGTGTGGTGTGGCTGCGTTGACGCATCTCGTTTTTTGCTAAAAAAATTCTTGACAACAGAACCCGGAAGCGATATACGGTGAAAAAGTTAACATGTTAAATATTAATAAGCTAACATATCACTATTCAAAGGATGGAGGTCAATCGTGGACATTTCTAAACAATTGTCCGAAATCGTGGGAGCAGCCAATTATGTGGATGACCCTGCCGCACTGAGCGCCTATGAGAGCGATTTCAGCTACACCCCTGCCGGGGCGGCCCTCTGCGCGGTAAAACCGGGTTCCTCTGAGGAGGTTGCCGCAGTTATTCGTCTGTGCAACGAACGCCGGGCGCCGGTCACGCCGTGCAGCTCCAGGGTCCATTTCTATGGGGCCGCCATTCCCAAGGAGGGCGGGGTGGTCCTGGACATGAGCCGGATGAACCGGATTCTGGAAATCGACCCGGACAACCGGCGGGTCCGGTTCGAGGCCGGGGTCACCTGGGGTCAGTTGACCCAGGAACTGGCAGCCAAGGGGTACCGGGTTATCATGCCCCTCACGCCCCCGGCCGAGCGATCGGTTTTGACCGATTTTCTGGAACGGGAGGAGCCGGTCAATCAGGTGTACGACTATGGGGAGCCGCTGGAGGCCATGGAGGTGGTCTGGCCCACGGGCGAGATCTTCCGGATGGGTTCGGCCAGCGTAAACGGCTACCCCGATTCCCCTTCCCGGGGGGGCAACCCGTCGGGACCGGGTCTCGATTTTTACCGTTTTTTTCAGTGCGCCCAGGGGACCATGGGAGTGGTCACCTGGACCAACCTCAAGATGGAATCCATCCCCAGGATGGATAAGGTCCTCTTCGCCCCCATGGACAGCCTCGATGCGGCCAACGACTTTCTCTATCGCATTCTGCCCCGGCGGATCGGTCAGGAGGTCCTCCTCCTCAATAACGTGGATCTGGCCGCCATCCTGGCAGAGGAGTGGCCCGCGGACTTTGAGCGGATGAAGGCGGTCCTCCCCCCATGGACCCTGATCCTGGTCTTGAGCGGACTCAAGCGCAGGCCTGAGGAGAAGCTGGCCTATGAGCAAAACTTCCTGAACGAGGTCATTAAGAACGAGTTTTCGGAAATCAGGCTGGGTGAAAACCTCCCCGGATTCTCCGGACTTCGTCACAAGGTGCTCCGTCTGCTCCGCACGCCGTGGCCGGCCGACCGTCCGCACTGGAAGCTCCAGGTGAAAGGGGGCTGCCAAAGCCTTTTCTTTCACGCCAGGCCGTTGGACGCGGCCTCGCTCATATCCCGGGTGGAGGAGATCGCCGGCTTGTACGGCCTCCTCCCGGACGACCTCGGGGTATATGTGCAGCCTATCGAACACAACCGGGCCTGCCGTCCCGAGATCAGCATCTTCTATGACCCGAAAGACCCGGATGAGGTAGACGCCGTTCGCGCCCTGTATCGGGAGGCCGCCGAGGAACTCCTCAAAGAGGGGGCGGTGTTTACACGGCCCTATGGGGATCTGGCCCCCATCGTGTACGAGCGGGCCGCGACCTATGCCCATCAGTTGCGACGGTTGAAGAAGGTCTTTGACCCGAACCACATCATGAACCCCTCAACCCTCTGCTTCTAAGGAGGACGCCCATGACTGCTGAACTTCCTGTCCGTTACTACCGGCCGAAATCGGAGTTTAAGTTCGATATCGCCGATATACAGAATTTTGTCTATGATATGAGTCGTTGCATCAAATGCAAGGGCTGCACCTGGGTGGACCACACCTACATGCCGGGCGCCAAATTCATGACCCGCTGCCCCAGCGCGGCCAAATATGAGTTCGACGCCTATGGGGCCTATGGAAAGATGCGCATCGGTCATGCCATGGCCGAAGGATTGCTGGACTGGAACGACAAGGCCCTGGAGATCATCTACGCCTGTACCCTGTGCGGTGCCTGTGATGTGGGCTGCAAGCGGAATCTGGATCTGGAGATCGAACTCGCCCTGGAATCCCTTCGCGTGAAGGCGGTTCAGGACGGGGTAGGACCCATGCCGGCCCACAAGAAGATCGCCCAGAATATCGACCAGTCCCATAACTTCTTTGGGGCGGAACCAGGCAAGCGTACGGCCTGGATGCCCGAGGGGATTCGGCCTTCCGAGAAGGCGGATGTCCTTTACTTCGTGGGCTGCAGCGCCTCCTACACCAACCCGGAGATCGCCCAGTCAACCGTCAAGATCCTTCAGGCCGCGGGGATTCCCTTCATGCTGCTGCCGGATGAGTGGTGCTGCGGCAATACCCTCTTTTCCGTCGGGCTCTTGGATCAGGCCCGGGAACTGGCCCGCCGGAATCTGGAGGAGGTCCGCCGGACCGGGGCCAAGACCCTCCTGGTGAGCTGCGCCGAGGGGTATCGCATGTGGAAGGTGGACGTACCCAAGATGCTGGAGATCTCCACCGACGATCTGGGGTTCAAGGTGGTCCATCTGGTGGAACTGGTGGATGAAAAGGTGAAGGACGGGGCACTGGTCTTCAAGAAGCCGCTGAACACCCGTCTGACCTACCACGATGCGTGCAGTCTCGGGCGTCTGAGCGATCCCTGGACCCCCTACGAGGGAAAACGGGGCTGGATGGGCTGTGTGGAACCGCGGCTGAAGCGCCGGCGGGGGACCCAGGGGCTGTATGCGCAGCCCAGGGACATCCTCACGGCCATCCCGGGGGTGGACCTGGTGGAGATGCCCAGGATGAGGGAAAACGCCTTCTGCTGCGGCGCCGGCCGGGGAACCAAGGAGGCCTTCCCGGAATTTGCGTCATGGGCCGCGGCCCAGCGCATGGAAGAGGTGAAAGAGATCGGGGCCGAAACCCTGGTGTCGACCTGTCCGTGGTGCAAAAACAATTTCGCCCAGACGGTCAAGGACTTGGGCGACGACATAGCGGTGCGCGACATCTCCGAGGTGATCTGCGCGTCCCTGGAAGGGTAGGGAAAAGGAGGATTATCATATGTCCATATCCAAAGAGATCTATAAGATATTCGAGTCGGTGGTGGGATCGGCCTATGTCTCCGACGACCCGGTGATCTGCGAGGGTTACCGAAGCGGTCCGGGCGGATACGAAAACGGTCTGGGCTATGAACGGGTCATGACCCACGTGCCGGCATGCGTTATCATGCCCAGGACCACGGAAGAGGTGTCGCGGATCGTGAAGGTCTGCTACCGCTACGACATCCCTTACGTCCCCTACAGCACGGGCTTCTACGGACCCCGTTCCCATCCCCATGTGGCGGATGCGCTTCTGATCGACCTGAAGCGGATGAACGACTTTGTCCTGGATGAGAAGCACTTCTACGTGGAGGTGGGGCCCGGCATGGTCTATTCGCCCATCCAGGAGGAGTGCATGCGGCACGGGGCCTATGTAGTCATCGGCGGCGGCGGGGCCCAGGCATCGGCTATCGCCAACCTTATCGGCGACGGATGGTCTCCCCTGAGTCACCGTATCGGGCTTCCCCACCGGCGCATTTTGGGGACGGAACTGGTCCTCCCCGACGGTGAGATCCTTCGCTTAGGCTCCCTTGCCACCGGGGACGACCCCTTCTGGGGGGAGAGCCCCGGACCGGACCTCCGGGGCCTGCTGCGGGGGTATACGGGGCTGCGCGGGTGTTTGGGGATCGTTACCCGGATGGCCATCAAGACCCTGCCGTTTCAGCCTGAACGGCTTGAGCCCACAGGTATCTCCCCGAATACGGCCCTGGCCCTCCCGGAAAAGCGGGTCAAGTGGATCAACTTCACGGTACCTTCCAAAGAGGCCCAGGTCCAGGCCATGCGCGAGATCGGCCATGCCGAGATCGGCGGCGCTGTCACCAAGGTGCCCCTCTTCTGGCGGGCCATTGCCAAGGCCGAGTGCAAGGAGGAGTTCTGGGATCTGTGGGGCAAGGAGACCGAGGAGAGCATTGCCAACTTCTTCATCGTTCGGGTCCTGCTCATCGGGTATACCTCGGAGGAGCAGATGGCCTACGATGAAAGGGTCCTCATGGACATCATGACCGAGCTGGGGGGCGTGGCCCGGAGGACCAAGCCGTCTGACGAATCGTGGATCAAGAATGCGGATTCGGCCGGCATGTGGCTCATGTGCGGCGGATATGTCTCGGTGGACTATGTTATCGAGACCCTGACCCAGTCTCCGGTGCACGGCCCTGCCTATGCGGAGCTCAAGAAGAAGTACACGCCGCCGCTGATGCCCGATTACGGCGATCCCGGGTGGTTCCAGTCGTTCGAGCTGGGGCATCAGGGCTATTCGGAGTTTTTGATCTACTGGGATCCGGACGACGACACCAACGCCGTGGACCAGTTCTATGTGGACACCTCCAAGATGAACATCAAGAACCGCTTCTACACATCGCTTTTGGGCCCCCATCAGCCCCTGTACCTGACCGGACCGAAATACGGACCCAATTACCATGAATTTCTCTTGAAGGTGAAAGACGAGTTTGATCCCAAGTGGCGTTCCCATCCGCCTGTGCCCCTGGCCCACGACGTTTTTGTGAACCGGGCCCCCTGGATGCACGAGATGAAGGACTGGGAGTCGCCTGACGATCTGCCGAAATAGGCGGGCGTCCGGCCGGTCCCGGAGGGGTCGGCCGGACACCCGACAGGGATATCGGCGATTGGACAGGATTTGAAGCAGGGTTTGCAACGGCTGTGCGCGAACCCAAGATCGTTACCCGAGGCCACTCGCAGGGATCGGCAGTCATCCACGTCCCGGGCGTCAGCAAGACCATTTTGAAGGTCGATGGGCGGCACCGGTGGCGGGTGGACCCACATCTGAGCCCTGTCGGCCCGTTTGGGGGCAGGGCCTTGAAGGGGAGAGGACAGAACCATCCATATGGACGAGATGATTTATAACACCCCGGAGCATCGCATCTTCCGGGATTCTTTTAGAAAATTTGTAGCCCAGGAGATCACGCCCCATACGGCCGAGTGGGAGGAAGCCCGGGCAGTGCCGCGCAGCATCTGGCAACGCATGGGGCAGGAGGGATATCTGTGCCCGTGGCTCCCGGAGGAATACGGTGGATTGGGACTCGGGTTTGAATATTCAGTCATCATCAATGAGGAGCTGATCCGGGGCAATGCCTTCGGGGTGGGGGTCCCCCTACACAGCGATGTGGCGACGCCCTATGTATACTCTTACGGCAGCCCTGAGGCCAAGGCGCGCTGGCTGCCCGGGTGCGCCACGGGCGAGGTGATCATGGCCATCGGCCTGACCGAGCCCAATGCCGGCTCGGACCTGGCCGCCATCAGGACCCGGGCTGTCAGGGACGGGGACTCCTATGTGATCAACGGTCAGAAGACCTTCATCACCAACGGTTATTTTGCCGATCTGATCATGGTGGCGGTCAAGACCAATCCCGAGGCCGGACATCGCGGGGTCAGTCTCATCCTGGTGGACAAGGATGCCCCGGGTTTTCAGCGGGGACGGAAGCTCGAGAAGATGGGATACCACATGCAGGACACCGCGGAACTTTTTTTTGAAGACTGTCGGGTCCCTGCATCCAACCTCCTGGGCGAGGAAGGGATGGGGTTCAAATACATGATGCAGAAGCTCCAGCAGGAGCGGCTGGAGGTTTCCATCAAATGCCAGGTCTTGGCCGAGGAGTGCCTCAAGGAGGCCATCCAATACGCCAAGGTCCGTGAGGCCTTTGGCAGACCGATCGGGGAGTTCCAGTACAATGCCTTCCGTCTGGCCGAGATGGCCACGGAGGTGGAGCTGGGGAGGACCTTTCTGGACAGCCTCATACGCGACCACATCCAGGGCAAAGATGTGGTTCAGAAAGTTTCTATGGCCAAATACTGGCTGGGGGAGATGGTCAACCGGATCGCCTATCAGGCCGTTCAAATCCACGGCGGATACGGCTATATGGAGGAATACCGGATCTGCCAGCTGTACAGGGACGTCCGTTGCCTGTCCATCTTTGCAGGGACAAGCGAGATCATGAAGCTTATTATCAGCCGCGGCCTGGGGTTTAAAGGCAAGTAGCCACGAGGAGGGGCTGTCATGCCTGTTGGAGACATTCTGAGACGCAATGCATTCAACTATGGGAATAAGACCGCATTGATCTTTGAGGATCAGCGGATTACCTATGCGGAACTGAATCGCACGGTGAACCGGGCAGCCCATCAGCTCCTGAAAATGGGTCTTCAAAAAGGCGATCGGCTGGCCGTCCTGCTCCACAACAATGTGGAGTTTATTGAACTCTATTTTGCCTGCGCCAAATCGGGGCTCGTTTTTGTCCCCCTGAACAACCTTCTCAAGGCACGGGAGCTGATCCAGATCTTGGAATACATCAAACCCCGCGGGTTGGTATTTGCCCCAGATTTTCTTGAACTGGTCCAGCCCATCCTTGGGGGACTTGCCTGTATCCAATTCCCCATTTGCCTGACAGAACAGAAGGGTTTTCTGTCCTATCACGCCGTCAAAGATGCCGGGAGCGACGAGGAGCCCGAAACGGTCCTGAACGACGAGGATTTGGTGAGCATCTTTCTCACCTCCGGTACTACGGGTCGGCCCAAGGGCGTCATGAGGACGCATCGCCACGATTGGATCAATATGATGAGCTGCGCCCTGGAGATGGGGGTGCGGCACGACGATCGGGCACTGCTGGTTTTTCCCTTTTACCATGTTACCTTTGTAGACAATATGCGCCATCTCCTCATGGCCAATGCCACTGCCATCCGAAAGGAGGGAAAGTTCGATCCCCACGACGTTCTGGGAATCCTGTCCCGGGAAAAGATCACCATGTGTCAGCTTGTCCCCACCATGATCAATGCCATCTTGCAGGTGGAAGACCTTAACGCCTATGATCTAAGCCGGTTTCGACTCCTGATTTATGCCGCCTCGCCCATGCCGGTGGAACTCCTGAAAAAGGCCATGAAGCGGCTCCCGTGCCGGTTCATGCAGATGTACGGCCAGACCGAGACCGGGCCTGCCACCACGGCCCTGGCGCCGGAAGACCATCTGCTGGAAGGATCGGAGGCCCAGATGGCGCGTCTGGCCTCGGCCGGCCGGGCCATCCTGGATTACGAGATACGCATTGTGGACGAGGAAGGCCGGGACGTGCCGGTGGACGAGGTGGGGGAAATCGCGGTCCGGAGCGAGGCCATGACAACAGGATACTGGGATCTTCCTGAGGAAACGGCCCGGACCATTCGCAACGGGTGGCTCCATACCGGGGACTTTGGGAGAATGGATTCGGAAGGATATGTCTTCATTGTGGACCGCAAAAATGATATGATTATCAGCGGCGGCAAGAACATCTATCCCAGGGAGATCGAGGAGGTGATCTACTCCCACGACGCGGTCCTGGAGACCGCGGTTATCGGGGTCCCGGACGATTACTGGGGGGAATCGGTCAAGGCCCTGGTGGTTCTAAAGCCTGGGGGAAAGGCCACCGAGGAGGAGATCATCGCACTGTGCAAGGAGAACCTGGCCAGCTACAAGAAGCCCAAATCAATCGAATTTTGGTCGCAGCTTCCCAAGAGTCCTACCGGGAAGGTGCTCAAGCGGACCATTCGCGAAGAATACTGGAAGGGAATGGAGAGAAGCGTCTAACGCGGATACCCGCAATCCAAGTATCTCACACAAAGCCACAAAGCCGCGGAGAAATCATGTTATGGGTTTAAAAATAAATTTTTACTGTTCTTTGTGTTCTCCGTGTCTCCGTGTGAGTTCATAAAGCTAACGCGGGCCATGCCCGGAACCTGTCACTGGCTGGGTCTCGGGTCCTTCCGCTAAAGCGGAACCCCTCCCTAACCCACCTTGACCAATGGGTTGCGAGGCCACAATGGCCTGAAAGCCACGATTAAAACGGAGGAAGGAAACATATGAAGCACCAGATCAAATTGAATGTCAATGGAGACGATTACGAACTCCTTGTGGATCCCTGGCGGACCTTGAACGAGGTCCTTCGCGAAGACCTCAATTTGACGGGCACCAAATTAGGATGCGGGGTCGGCGATTGCGGGGCCTGCACTGTGCTGGTGGAGGGAAAGAGCGTCAGTTCCTGCATTACCCTGGCTGTGGCCGTGGACGGCAAGAAGATCGAGACAGTCGAGGGGCTGGCAGCCTCGGGCGAGAAGCTCCACCCGATCCAGGAGGCCTTCATCGAGAAGGGGGCCATCCAATGCGGCTTCTGCACCGCGGGGATGGAGATGTCGGCCCTGCATCTTCTCAGGAAAAACCCGTCGCCCACAGAGCAGGAGATCCGGGAGGGGCTTTCCGGACATCTCTGCCGGTGCACCGGGTACAATCAGATTGTGGAGGCCATCGCCGATGCCGCAGACAGGATGAATACAGACCAGGGGAAAGGGGTGAAGCCATGAGATTGCCAAAATTTGACTATGTTGCTCCCAAGACCTTGGACGAGGCGTTAAAGGCCCTGGCAGCAGGGGGGGAGGGATGCCGTCTGTTGGCAGGCGGGACAGACCTCATGGTCAAAATGGGACATGGGCTGACCGCGGCTTCTCTGCTGGTTGCCCTCAAGGAGATCGACGAGCTGCACGGGATCCGATTTGATCCCTCCAAAGGGCTCTCCATCGGGGCTGCGACCCTGATAGCGGAGGTGGCCCAGCATCCGGACGTATTGACATATTACCCGGCCATGGCCCAGGCGGCCAGAAAGACGGCAAACACCCAGATTCGCAACATGGCCACCCTTGCGGGGAACCTCTGCAATGCAGCCCCTTCGGCGGACAACGCGCCGGTGCTCCTTGCACGGGGGGCCGAGGCGGAGATCGCCAGTCAAAAGGGAACCCGCCTTGTCTCCCTGGACGACTTTTTTAAGGGGCCGGGCCAGACCGCGCTTGCACCAGACGAGATCCTCACCCGGATCCTGGTTCCCCCGCCTGCAACGGGCTCTGGCGCATCCTATCAGTGGATCTCTCCCAGGGGCAAGGTGGACATCTCCGCAGTGTGTGTGGGGGTGAGCCTCCGCGTTGAGGGCGATAGGATGAAGGACGTGCGGATCGCCCTGGGGGCCGTGGCCCCGACGCCCATGAGGGCCAATGGGGCCGAGGCCCTCTTGGAGGGGGCGCAATGGTCGGATACCTTGGCGGCCGAGGCGGCGTTAAAGGCATCCGAGGAATCCAAGCCCATCACAGACGTTCGGGCCAGCGCCGAATATCGGAGAAGAATGGTGTCGGTACTGACGCGGCGGGCACTCGAGGAGGCCCACGCGCGGGCCGTTGAGAATTAAGGGGGACGATCATGCAAACGTTTACGATTGTAGGAAAGGATGTGCCGAGAAACGACGCCGAGGCCAAGGCCAGGGGTGCGGCCCTGTATACGGACGATCTCAAACTCCCTGGCATGCTGGTTGGCAGGATCCTGCGCAGTCCGGTTGCCCATGCCAGGATCAAACGAATAGACGTGAGCAAGGCACTGGCCCTTGCGGGGGTCAAGTGCGTCATCACCGGTGAAGACACGCCCAAGATCAAGTATGGGAACTGGCGACTCTTTCCGGACACCCAGGACGAATACCCCCTTGCCGTGGACAAGGTGCGGTTCATCGGGGATGAGGTAGCGGCTGTCGCGGCCGTGGATGCAGATACGGCCGAGGAGGCCCTGGCCCTGATCCAGGTGGAATATGAGGAGTTGCCCGGCCTGTTTGACACGGATGCGGCCACCCGGGAAGGGGCCATGGCCATCCATGACTATTGTCCCAACAATATCAGCGTCAACCGAAAAATCCAGTACGGGGACATCGAAAAGGGCTTTTCGGAATCGGATTATGTACGCGAAGACACGTTTCATGTCCATGCGGTGAGCCACGCCTATCTGGAGCCCTGCTCCTCCTTGGCCCAGGTCGATCTGGACGGGCGGATCACCCTGTGGACCTCTACCCAGACGCCCTATATCGTCCAATGCCTCTTGGCCTCCACCCTGGGGATGCGGGAGAATGACGTGCGGGTGATCAAGCCCTTTGTGGGCGGCGGTTTCGGAGGCAAAATGGAACTCCGGCCGTTTGAGTTCTGTGCGGCCTTCATGGCCAAAAAGACCGGCCGTCCGGTCAAGTTCACCCTGAACCGGGAAGAGGAATTCCTGACAGGACGGCGGCGTCACGCCATGACCCTTCATTCCAAGGTAGGCTTCAAGAAGGATGGCACCCTGATGGCCAAGGACCTGAAGATCCGCCTGGACGGCGGGGCCTACAATGCCATGGGGCCAACCGCGACCTTCCTGTGCGGCAACTTCGGGGCCATGCTCTACCGCTACCCCAACTATCGCTTCTTGGGGGAGCATGTGTACACCAACAAGCCGCCGGCCAGCGCCATGAGGGGCTTCGGGGCCCCCCAGTCCCTGTACGCCACTGAGGTGCAGATGAACATGGCGGCTGAGGCCCTGGGGATCGATCCGGTGGAGATCCGGCTGAAGAACGCCCAGGTGACCGGCGACGAGATCCCGGATGTGGCCACCATCTCCAGCTGCGCCTTCAAAGAATCGATCCAGAAGGTGGCCGAGATGAGCGACTGGAAGAACAAGCGCAAGAATCTCAAGCCCGGCCAGGGGATCGGGATCGGCTGTTACAGCTTCATCTCGGGTGGGGTGTTCAACTGGTTCAACACCCAGTTCCCCTTTTCTGCGGCCGAGATACGGGCCTACCCGGATGGGACGGTCCATTACCTGACCATGGCCTCCGATATCGGACAGGGATCGGATACGGTCCTCAAGCAGATCGTGGCCGAAGAGCTGGGGCTTCGCATGGAGGACATCCGGATTACCTCCGCGGATACGGCCATGACCCCCCAGGCCGATCTGGGATCGTGGGGGAGCCGGGTGACCCTGATGGCCGGCAATGCCATCCTGGATGCCGCCAAAAAGCTCAAGGCCCAGCTCTTTGGGGCCGTCTCAGCCCGCTTCAACCTAAATGTCATCTACGAGTTGGAATGCAAGGACGGTCGGGTTCAGGCCAAGGGAAGACCCGATAAGGGCGTCTCCTTCGGAGAGGCGGTGGCCATGGTGCAGAAGGCCAACCGGGGGGAACAGGTGGTGGTGCGCGGCGCCTATACCCCCCGGGACAAGGGACTTGTCACCCCTGCCTTCAGTTTCGGGGCCCAGGTGGCCGAACTGGAAGTGGATCAGGAGACCGGGGTGGCGTCGGTCAAGCAGATGTGGACGGCCCATGACTGCGGAACGGTCATCAATCCCAAAAGCGTGGAAGGGCAGTTGAACGGGAGCATCCAGATGGGGCTGGGCTATGCCCTGTCAGAGCAGTTCGTCATGAAGGACGGACAGACTCTCACCACCAATTTCCTGGACTACAAGATGCCCTCGGCCCTGGACATGCCGCCGAGCAAGGTGGTGCATATCGACAGCTATGAACCTGAAGGACCCATGGGGGCCAAGGAGGCGGGGGAGGGCCTGGTGTCCCCCACGGCCCCGGCCATTGCCCATGCGGTCCATGACGCCACGGGCTACTGGTGCAAAGATCTGCCTATCACCCCGGAGAAGATCCTTAACGGGATGAAGAAAAAGGAATAACGCAATCCAAGCAACATGCCCCTTGCCCCTGTCTTCCCCCTGGCGGGTACAGGGCAGGGGCGAAGGGCATTGTCTATTGAACAAAGGACGCATCCATCAGCCCACATTAGAATCTTTGTCCGTAACTTCTTTGCAACGTGCGAAGAAGTTTGCCCGTGGGGGTCTCTGCCCAAGGGCTGCAAAAACCGAATAGAGCTCATGGGAACGGCAGCAGGGCTTTAAAATACAGTCTGTTTAAGCCCCAAGGACACCCTTTCACCTGCCCGCCATGCGAGT
>ENA-OSEO01001767-OSEO01001767.1-sediment-metagenome-genome-assembly--contig:-NODE-1767-length-35975-cov-5.417516_pt1 | contig 35975 bp, 25 predicted proteins | sample MGYA00237883_ERZ534232 | MGnify/ENA metagenome assembly ERZ534232 | reverse complement strand
CGACTGAAGCAGCAGTTCGGGCTGGAGCATGCGGGTCATGTGGATGAGAAGCCCGCCGGCAACATGGAAAAGGCTCCGCAAGCTTTCCGGGCGCAGATTGGAGAAACGCTCAAGGCATATCTCTCGGTGCAGGACGCTTTAGCGGGCGATCGCTTCGATGGGGCGCAACAGGCTATGAGGGTTTTAGCGGACGTAGTGGGCTCGATCGATATGAAGCTGTTGAAGGGCGAAGCGCATGCGAAGTGGATGGAGTTCTTCTCAAACTTGCAGGCGGCTCTCACGCAGATGAGTCAAGCCGACGACCTTGAGACATTCAGGAAGTGTTTTGCTTTGGTTTCAGAAGCTATGGCCCTGATTGTCGAGAGCTTCGGCATTTATCCGCACCAACCTGTTTATGAAATACGTTGCCCGATGGCCTTTGAAGGGCAGGGCGCCACCTGGCTGCAGAAGGAAAAAGAGGTTCGCAATCCGTACTTTGGTGAGGCCATGCCCGGCTGTGGAGAAGTGATCGAGACTTACCTGACTGAGCCTCAGGCCGGGCGGGAGGTTCATAAACATGAATGATACTCCCGACACCACGCCGCAATCGCCGTCACGGGGCGGCTTGTTAGGCGGTATCATCCGCTTCTGCCTGGAGATGAAAATTGTCGTCTTTTTGATGATTGTCTTTTTTATCTTTTGGGGAATCATCGTCGCTCCATTTGACTGGGAATTCGAGTGGCTGCCGCGAAATCCGGTGCCGGTGGACGCGATTCCGGATATCGGAGAAAATCAGCAGATCGTTTTCACTGAGTGGATGGGCCGCTCGCCGCAGGACGTGGAAGATCAGATCACCTATCCTTTGACGGTTGCACTGCTGGGCGTCCCTGGCGTAAAGACGGTGCGCAGCTACTCATTCTTTGGCTTCTCAACAATTTATATAATCTTCAAGGAAGAGATCGAGTTCTACTGGTCGCGCTCCCGGGTGCTGGAGAAACTGAACAGCCTCCCCGCCGGAACTGTGCCGGCGGACGTGCAGCCGGCTCTCGGGCCTGATGCCACACCTCTTGGACAAATCTTCTGGTATACCCTGGAAGGAAGGGACCCCGACGGAAATCCAACCGGCGGCTGGGACTTGAACACGTTGAGAACCGTCCAGGACTGGTATATTCGCTACGGGCTGCTTTCCGCGGAAGGGGTCAGCGAGGTGGCTTCAATCGGAGGGTTTGTCCAGGAATACCAGATCGACGTGGATCCGGATGCGATGAGGGCTTATGGAGTCGGCCTCGATGAAGTCTTCGGGGCGGTGAAGATGTCCAATATCGATGTGGGCGCCCGCACCATCGAGGTCAACAGCGTGGAATATGTCATTCGTGGACTCGGTTTCATTAAGGAGATCAAAGACATTGAAGAGAGCGTCATCAAGCAGAGAGACAATATCCCGGTGCGCATCAAGGATGTGGCGCATGTGTCGCTCGGGCCTCTCATCCGCCGCGGAGCCCTTGACAACGCAGGCGCCGAAGTGGTCGGCGGGGTGGTGGTGGTGCGTTATGGTGAAAACCCCCTTGCAACGATCAAGAACGTTAAGAAAAAGATCGCTGAGATCGCTGCCGGGCTGCCAAAGAAGACCCTTGCCGACGGCACCGTCAGCCAGGTCAGCATCGTTCCCTTCTACGACCGCACCCAACTCATCTATGAGACTTTGGGCACGCTGAATTCAGCGATTTTCCAGCAAATCCTGGTCACCATCATTGTGGTGCTGGTGATGGTGCTCCATTTTCGAAGCTCGATTCTCATCTCCGGTTTGCTTCCGCTGGCTGTTTTGATGTCGTTCATAGCCATGAAATACTTCGGCGTCGACGCAAATATCGTGGCCCTGTCGGGAATTGCCATAGCCATCGGCACCATGGTGGATATGGGCATCGTCATCTGCGAAAATATCTTACAGAGACTGGATGAAGCGGAACCCGGAGCCAATCGTCTGGAGGTGATTTGGCAGGCTTCCACCGAAGTAGGGGGCGCCGTTTTGACCGCCGTTTCGACCACTATCGTCAGCTTCCTGCCGGTCTTTTCCATGATCGGGGCGGAGGGCAAGCTGTTCAAACCGCTCGCCTTCACCAAAACTTTCGCGCTGGCTGCATCGATCATTGTGGCCCTGACCATCATCCCGCCGCTGGCACACCTTCTGTTTACCGAAAAGGAGCCCAAAACAGAGAGGAAATCAGTCTTTCGAATCATACTGTACGTTGCATTGTTGGGCTTGAGCATTGCCTTATTTATTGTCACCCGCTGGTGGATTGCGACGATAGTCCTGATCATTGCACTATACCATTTGGTTGAAAAGTGGATTCCGAAGACCCTCTCCGGTTGGATCAATTATGCGGCCATTGGCATTGCCGTGCTTGTGGTGGGGCTGCTGCTGACCGAAGACTGGCTGCCGCTGGGACCGGAGAAGGGAATGATCCGCAACGCAATTTTTGTGGCGCTTCTCATTGGAGGATTGCTGGCAAGTCTTTCGGTGTTCCAGTGGGTCTACCCCCGCCTTCTGCGCTGGACGCTTCGCCATAAAGCCCTTTTTCTCTCGGTTCCTGTGGTTTTTGCCCTGTTTGGCGGAATGATCTGGCTCGGCTTCGATGCGTTTTTCGGCTGGCTGCCGGACTGGGCCAGGAACAACAGAATGGTCTATTTTATGGAAGAAGAATTTCCGGGACTGGGAAAAGAGTTCATGCCGTCTCTGGATGAAGGCTCCTATTTGTTTATGCCGACCACCATGCCGCATGCCTCCATCGGCGAGGCGCTGAATATTTTACAGAAACAGGATATCTCAATCGATACCATTCCTGAGGTTGACTCGGTGGTTGGAAAGCTCGGGAGAGTCGAATCGCCGCTCGATCCGGCTCCCATTTCGATGTTCGAAACCGTAATCAACTATAAACCCGAATATCTTGTGGACCGAGGTGGAAACAGGCTCAGGTTCCGATTCGATCCGGACGGGAAGGACCTGTTTCGCAATGAAAAGGGTGTTCCGTTGGCTGGGCCGGATGGCAGACCCTACTATGTCAGGGGACGTTTTGTTAGAAGTGAGACCGGGCTGTTGATTCCCGACCCGGACGGCATTCCGTTTCGACAGTGGCGGCCTCCTTTGGACCCCGAACTGAACACCGGCCGTGACTACTGGTCGGGGATTCGAAACCCGGATGACATTTGGGATCAGATCGTGGCCGCAGCGGAAGTTCCCGGCACCACTTCAGCGCCAAGACTGCAGCCCATTGCCGCCAGGATCGTCATGCTGCAAAGCGGCATGCGGGCGCCCATGGGAGTCAAGGTCAAGGGGCCGGACCTTAAAACCATCGAAAAAGTCGGATTCGAGCTCGAACAGTTTCTGAAGCAGATTCCTTCCATTGAGCCGGCTGCCGTCGTGGCCGACCGCATTGTCGGCAAGCCATATTTGGAAATTGAAATCAATCGCGAAGAGATCGCCCGCTACGGCATTAAGATAAAGCAGATTCAGGATGTGATCGAAGTGGCCATCGGCGGTCGGCCCATAACCACCACCGTCGAGGGCAGGGAGCGTTATCCGGTGCGGGTCCGCTACATGAGGGAGCTGCGCGACTCGATAGAATCCCTCGGGCAAATCCTGGTTCCGACCCCGGCCGGACAGCAAATTCCTCTCACTCAACTGGCCGACATCCGCTTTATTCGCGGACCGCAGGTGATCAAGAGCGAAGATACCTTCCTGGTTGGCTATGTCATCTTTGACAAAAAGCCGGAATATGCCGAGGTCGACGTCGTCGAGCAGGCCCAAGCCTACCTCCAGGACAAGCTCGAAAGCGGCGAATGGGAACTTCCCGCAGGGGTCAGCTACAGTTTTGCCGGCAGCTATGAGAACCAGTTGCGCGCCGCCAAGAAACTCGCGGTTGTCCTGCCCTTGGCCCTTTTTATCATTTTTCTGATACTCTATTTGCAGTTTCGCTCCGTCGGGACCACCATGATGGTTTTTTCCGGCATACTGGTTGCCTGGTCGGGCGGCTTCATGCTCATCTGGCTGTATGGGCAACCCTGGTTTCTCGACTTTGAAGTTTTTGGAACTTCCATGAGGAGCCTGTTCCAGGTCCACACCATCAACCTGAGCGTTGCGGTGTGGGTTGGCTTCCTGGCTTTATTCGGCATAGCATCCGATGACGGAGTATTGTTCGCCACGTATCTGGACGAGAGCTTTGCTTCGCGTCGCACAAAGACCGTGGAAGAAGTCAGGGAAGCGGTGCTGGCCGGGGCGTTGCGCAGGATTCGGCCGGCCATGATGACAACGGCAACAACCATATTGGCGCTGATCCCTGTATTGACCTCTACCGGTAGAGGCTCCGACATCATGGTGCCCATGGCCATTCCATCCTTTGGCGGAATGCTGATTGAAATCACCACAGTTCTGGTGGTGCCCACTTTGTACTGCGCCAGAGAAGAATTGAAGCTGAAGCTCGCGAGCACGAGAGCACGAAAGAAGGAGAGCACGAAAGGACCAAGAGAATCTTAGGGCTGGGCTGTACCTGTCATTAAGCTCAAACTCGAAACTTTTTTAGACAGCACTCGGAGCGGCCATGGTGGGCGGAAATGACCTCCGGCTTCGAGAAGATGCCGCATGTTGGATGTTGGATACCCGATAATCCGGCAAAAAAACATAGATTAGTCGTGCAGCGGTACCTCCTTATCCGGTATCCGGAATCAGGTATCCGACATCGGTTACAAATCGGCAGGAACTTTAGCCACCGCGGACTAGACAGTAATCCGTTCCGGGTTTTCGTCGTTTCGGGCTTTCGTGATTCCGCGATTTGAGGATGGACAGCCTTTACCGGAAATAGTAAATAGATGGGATGCAAAGCTTCATGTGTTTGGTGGGTTTTTTCCCGTGTTTGGGTGGCGTGTCAATGATTCATTAAGAAACGGAGGGGCTTCATGAAATCTGTTCGCTTGTTGGTTTTCGTGTGTCTGGTTCTGGTGCTGGCGTCCTGTTCTTTTAAGCAGACCTGGGACATTTTCGGCAAATGGCAAAGCGTTGAAAGCAGTGAAATCGTCCAGTTTTCTCAAGATGGCGTGATGACGCTGGAAAATGAAAACACGGCCGTTAGGGCAACGTTCAAGATGATCGACTCGAAACACCTGCAGATTTACTTTGGAAGTCTTGCAACTTTGGATATGAAAGTCTCGATCGCCAATGACGAGCTGACTCTCGAGCACGCGGACGGAGCGGTCAGCAAGTTTAAGCGAGTAAAATAGGCTAGCGTTGCTCGTCACCCGCCGGGATTCGCAGGAACATAATCTTGCTTCACTGGGTCTTGGTAAACCAGGGCCATGATCATCGTTTCGATCATCTGCATCCAAAACTCCGTTCGCCCTGAGGTATCGAAGGGCCAACCGTCTCGTTCGTGCTTCGATACCTCAGCACGAACGGTCATGATTTAGCCGAAACGATGATCGAAGCCTAAACCGGCGATCTCACATTACCTAAGATTGCAGTATCGAATTTCAATCAACGTATTGTAATCAACGATAAAATAAAAATATCTGCGAGTCCGGATAAGGATAGCCCCGGTGCGGGGCTATCCTTATTGATACAGTTCACCGGCGCACGTTTATGTTCAGGCAGATACCCAACCGGAAGTGCTTTCAATTGGCTGCGCTGAAGGCATGGCATTTGCCGCAGTCATACTTTTTGTCCGCCACATGTTTTTCATGAACCTTGGTGAAGTATTCGGAACCTGACCACTTCGATGATTTGTCTCCATGGCAGCTCGCACAGAGCGGCTTGCCGTTATAGGTCGAGCTCGGCGTATAGCCTAGCGCCCCGAAATCCAACCGGGTTCCTCCGGAATGGCAGCTGTTGCACGAGAGAGCGTTCTCCTTGGGGGCCACCTCGTGAAACAAGCCCATGTAGCGTTCGGTATCGGCAAACTCATAACCCTGGTAAGGCCAGCCGACCCCGGTTACTCCAAGCTGAACCGCCGTCGCCAAATCGCCGCTCTCGAAGAACTTACCTATTTTGAGAGGCAGTAAGGCGTTGGTTCCGGGATCTATCGGCTGCCTGCCAAGATGATGCTTGAAGGCGTGGATCTTTGCAGTGGGGTCCTGGATGCTCCCGTCGGGACCGGACATCAGGATTTTACCACTATCTCCGGCTACGGCCGGATCACCGAATCTGTAAAAGTGAGAGAGACCGTTGAAGAAACGATATTCCGGAACAACATTGTTCTGTTTGGTCATGTGAGGTTCAAAAAGCCCGCTGCTTTGAACAAGATCACCCGCCTGCGACCAATCTCGGACCATATCCGTTGGGGCGACCTTAGCATAGGTCGGTATGTGGCACACGGTGCAGTTTACTCTGGCGGTATGCTTGTCGATCTTGGACGAGCCGTGGGGCTTCGATGAGTGGCATTTGGTGCAGGAAAGCTCTTCGGCGGAATCTTTCGGGCGCAGGTCGGTTCCACGGCCGGCTATCCGGTGCATCACACTGGTATGGCAATCCAAACACTCCAGTCCTGCACCGCCGTTAGCGGTCGAGGCCATATGCACGTCGAAGCTTTTCGTTGCATTGCGGTGGGCTTCTTCAATGTCGCCGCGCTTGAAGTTGTCGCCGCCGCCGGATTTTGTATGGCAATTCAAACAAGCATCCTTTGACGGCAAAGTGATGTCGGCTGCCGCTTGAAGAATGCTCATTCCCATGTTGGCGGTGTCGGGCACAAATTGATACTTGCCGCTCACCGTGTCCATGTCCACTTTTCGTTTATACCCGGCGGAATGGCAAATCAGGCAGTCGATGTTTTCGAGCTGGGTCTGAGTTGCACCGGGATCGGGCTTTTCTCCCAGCCCCGCATGGCATTTGGCGCAGCCTCCATCCACCGATTGGCCGTTTACATTGGTGAGCTTACCGATCCAGTTGATATCCGGGTATATACAAAAATCGTTGATAGCACCCAATTTGCCGGCATTCTCCGGTCCCAGGCCTAGAGTCGCGCTCGAGTCGCCTTTCCACTGATAATGAACCGAGCCGTGGACCTGTTTGGCCTCCTCCGCATGACATGTTAAGCACGTCTTGGTGCCCTCGAACGTATCGAATCGTCCGGCGTGCGAACCCGTCACCGGGGGACCGCTTGAGTCTTGAATAGTAAACGATAGAGTCGCAGTTTTGCTGACGCCTTGATAGGTATAGCTGGCAGTGATAAGGCCTATTTGATCGCCGTTCACCTCCGAGGTGCTGAGAGCTCCGGTCGCTCCGATGTCGGCAAATGGAGAATTCTCACTCCATGTGACTCCGCTGCTCAGTTGCTGCGATGAGCCGTCGTTGAGCGAGGCGGTTGCTGTGTAGGTGGCCGAGCTGTTTTCCGCTACACTGGTCGGGCCTTGAACGATGAGCTCCGTCAGGGTTTTGGAAGACTGCCCGCCGCAATTGTCGGGAGCGTTCTTGATGCCGGTTTCAACAGTCTGGCCGTACCCCTCGGCCACAGCTCGGCAGGGCACGGTAGAAGGCTTGCTTACCTTTATTTTCCATTTGCTTTCAGAGTCTACAGTGGCGGTGCCGATCACGGCAGAAGAATAGGCATCGGTCACCGTGATTTTCTTGCCTATTTCGCCTTTGCCTTCAACCTTAAGCTCGGACCTGTCGGTTTTCCATTCCGCCTTGGTGACTTCAAGCCTCTTTGCAGCCATTGCCTGGGTTGCCAGCAGTGCCCACCCGAACGTACAAAGCGATACAAAAGCCCAAAACGCGAATCTGGTCCAACTCGGTTTTTGCCGTTCTGATTCCGTCATCTTCTCTTCTCCCATCTAAACTAAAGATTCTTCACTGGTCGTGCGGCGGAAATCCATCGCCGAGGGTTGGCAAGCAATAACCATACCGTGTGAATAATGAGTCTTGTATACGAATATTTGTGAAGTGTTTATCAATCACCAAAATACGCGATGGCATTCGGTTTTGGCCGGATGATAGGGCTCCGATGTTGTTTGAAAATCTTTTTTTTTGCGATTTATGAAAAACCTGATTGGCGGACCGGTGTCTTGTTTTGCATACAGCTCATCGGACAAAGCTGTAGGAAAAACTTACCAATGCTGCTGCATACAATTCCTGTTTTCGTCAAAAACATGACATATGAGTGCGGTCGGAAAAATTATGAGAACTTGCTAAGAGTCCACAGTGCAGATAGAATCAGGCGTTCTCGAATGGTTCACTGCCACTCTGCCGGTGCCATTCCATAATCGTTCAACATCGAGGCCATTGGTGTAGAGTATGGATGAAGGATATTTGGAAGAAAAGTTGGCCCTTGTGTTTATCGAGGGATGGGACATCACCCCGACGGGTAACGGTTTTCTTTTGAGTAGCGACTGGCGTTGGCCCAATGCCGAACGTATTGAAATACATGTCCGCACGGTCGGTGAAAGAGAGGATTTGTACCTGGTCACCGATGGTGGCGAGCTTTCTAACTTCCTGTACTCCCGGGGGATAGACCTGAGCAAAGACGAATTCGCCTTGAACAAGATCGGTGCTGCTGTAGAGAACTACGAAGCCAAATTCGTCGATTATCAAATTGCCAAGGGGGCGAATGAAGAGGAGCTGCCCCGAGCGATCAGGTCGGTTCTCGAGGCCATTAAGGACGCCTCTCTCATACTGTGGGACAAGTTCGGAAAGGGGAGTCATCTGCATTGACAGGCTGCGGGCTTCAGGCGCTTTACTGCGGATGGCGGGCAGCAGCTACGGACCATGAAAATATGGTGGTCATGTAAGACTTGACGGCATCCACACCGCGGTTCAAGAATCTTCTCAAAAATAACATAATATTCAGCCGGTTGACGAGTCCTCCTCAGGTGCCGAAATGGAAGATACGGTTGACGGTATACAAAAATACTTTGCAGAACGGGCTTATCTCGCCAGCCTTCGCTCCGAATTTGCATGCAATCCAACATGCTTGAGACCCGGCTGCAGGAGCCCGCAGATTCAGATACCAGCCACCATTTTTGATGCCATCGGTGCTGCCGCCCACCGGAACAAGTCCGTATCGGCTGCATTGCTGGAAGGCTTTGTTCTTGGGTTGCTTCCCGTTACCGGCCAGGATCGAATCGTGCGGGTTGCATTGAAAATAAGGAAACCCTGCCCATACCTTAGAAATGAAATATGCACGATCTACGAGGTTCGCCCGCTGGCATGCATTCTTTTTCCGGAGAGATCCGTTGTCTCCGGGACCGCAAAGGAAATGTCCAACCAGGAGCATTTTCGCGATTACCTGTGTCTAAGACACGATTGCGAAGTTTCTCAAGAAAGGGCGCAGGTGATTAGGCAATTGACCGGCATGCTGCAGCAGGAGATCCTGGTTTCCGACTGTCACTTATTCGGTTGCTCTCCTTTTTTTCTGGATCTTCGGGACCTTATGCCCTGCTTGGCCGAACGGGAGGTAATGCCCGGAGAACGTTCCGGTGCCAACATCCATTCCGAGGAGCTCTTCACCATTCAGCACTTCGACGATCTTTTCCGAAAGCTATTCAATGGATACGCTCCTTTCGAGGCCTTTGAAAAGAAAGTAGCCGAACTTGAAAACGTGCCTACTCGACAAGGCTTATTCAAGTATTTTCGAGATAAAAGGGCCATGAGGCGGCTTGTGGGCCGATACTACGATTCACAGCGTTTGTTCAGGCCGGTGCAAGGGGTTCTTAAGGCCAAACGGATGAGCCTGATTCCTTCGGAATGCAGATTCCAATGAAAAAGTTTGAAGAATCAGTCATCTTCCTCTTCCCAATCCTCCAATCCGGCAGCTCCTTCCGCCATGGCCAAGGCTTCGAATGCCGCTTCGACTATATCCTCATCTTCGGAAGTGGTGAGATCACCCAGGAGCACTAAAGAATCACTCGGGCGAATGCTGGCTATGGCATCGATAGCGGTCAGCCGCAGGTCCTTATCGGTGCGCTCATCGGTGGCGAGCCTTGAGATGTGATCCCATGCCGCATCCAGTCCCCAAGCACCGGCCGCACTAACGGCCTCGATGTGAATGTCGGGATCCGCACTTTGCAGCGATTCGATGATCTCGGCATCGAATCCGCGAATGAAATTCATGCAGAAGATCGCGGTAAGATGCCAGTCTTCGTCTCCGCTGTAGTAGGCGGCGCGCACGGCCTTTTGGTGCCATTCTTCAGGGGCGCGCACGGCCGCTTCCAGCACCTGGCGCCGTAAATCTTCAGTGAGACCGGCGTCGCCATGGAGCTCGCGCAATGATCGCTGGATTCTGGAAAACATCTCCTCGGATATGATGTCTTCCTCCACGTCTTCGAATTCCATCGTATCCACGTATTCGAGAACAGCACCTATAGATGTCACCGCAGCGCCGCGCAGTTCATCGGGTTCCTTGCTGTTTTTGACAATAGCAAGAAGCGTCTCTGCAAGCTCGTCATTCATCACAGTCAGTTCACCGGATAATTCAGCTGCAAGAATGCGGTTGGATACCTGAGCGCGTCGATCGGCCAGTAACTGGTTGAGGAATTTGCCCGTCTCTTCCGTCCATTCCCAAGAAGGAGTGTTCTGTATCTCTTCCAAATTCATTTCTGTTTGCCTCCATATATGGCCGCACCACCCTGATGCGGCATTGCCAATCTACGAATGTTCTTTTCTTTCGTCAATGCAGATTTTGCGAGCACACGCTCAAACAATTGTGCCTGACGGTCGGGAATATCTTGCAGAAAAAGCCGCATTCCGTTCATTTTTGATTGACAAACGGGATGGCACAACCCCATAGAGGTATATGTGACAGATATTATATTGGAGACTCCGAGACCTCTATCGTGCTCAGAAGGCGGTGCTTCAAGTGCTAAATAGAAAAAATTATGTTCTCTTCGCTTTGTTAATCGCGAGCACTTTCCTGTCGCCTAAGATCGTTGCGGCCAAATCGGCCGTCCTTAATGCTCGCTCTGCTATTTTGGTGGATTTGTCCGGAGCGGTGCTGTTTGAGCAGAATGCCGATGCTCCAATACCTCCGGCTTCCATCACCAAGGTTCTCACTTTATATCTGGCATTGGAAGCGATTGAAGGGGGGCGTGCCCGTCCAACGGACCTGGTTACGGTCAGCAGGAAGGCTGCCGGCGCCCCGCCGACCAGAATGGGATTGAAGGCGGGGGAAAGAGTCTCTCTGGGGGAACTGCTCAAAGGCGCGGGGGTTGGCTCCGGAAACGATGCGGCCATGGCTTTGGCCGAGTATTTGGGCGGCAGTGAGAAACGTTTTGTCGCCCTGATGAACCTCAAGGCGAAGCAACTGGGCATGTGGGGCTCTCACTTTGTCAATCCAAGCGGCCTGCCGGCGAGTGCTCAGATCACCACCGCACGAGATGTTGCCAAACTATCCATCGCATACCTCAGGAGATTTCCCGAGGCATTGGACATTCATTGCCGGCAAAAATACACTTACAAGAAAGTCACCCACAGGAATCCAAACAGGTTGCTGGGTTCCTGCCCGGGTGTGGACGGATTGAAGACCGGCTTTGTCAATGCTTCGCGCTACAACATTTCAGCCACGGCAGCAAGAGGAGGCAAGCGGTTGATTGCCGTTGTTCTGGGAGCTTCAACTCCCGGTGTGCGGACGGCCGAGACGACCAGACTTCTGGAGTATGGCTACACGGGAGCTTTCCCGAAAGCCACGGCAATGGCCAAGAATACCAGGCCAAAGTCGAAGACAAAATCGGCTGCCGCTACGAAAGCGGTCAAACGCGCCAAAGCTAAGAAGCCGGGTGTGACGTCGAAGAAGAAGGTGGCTTCCACAAAAAAGGCGAAAGGCAAGACGGTCGCCAAACAAGCCAATTCTAAGGTTAAAACAAAGGCCTCCTCGAAAGCGGCAAAGCAAACCAAGAAGGTGGCTTCCACAGCAAAGGCGAAGGGCAAGACAACCGCCACGCAAGTCAATTCGAAAGTGAAGCAGGAGCGCTCGCCGGAAGCTGCAAAACAAACAAAAGTTGCAAGTAAGAACGATAAGCCGGTGGACGCAAAAGAACAAGAGAAGACAAAAGGAAAAAGCTCGGTTCGAAAAAAGATCGAAAAACCTTCCCCGGAGAAGAAAACCGCCGACCCTACTCAGACTTGACGTGCAGCTCGTTCCGCCGTCAGCATCGCATGCAGAGGCGACGAAATGAGCGGCTGGAGCTAACCTCGCCGATTAATTCGGGTCTGAAAACAGCCAAGTCTCCAACAAACCCACGCGAGCTCCCCCGTCTCTTTTGGCAAGTTCCATTACAGAATTGCCACAAGAGCATTGCATCTTGTGAATATCGATGGCTTCGCTATGCCCCTCGCCCATCTGGCGGATATCCTCCGGTAATGGAAAGTCTCAATATCGACGACAACTTGTTCGACAAGAAAAGAGAAGTTATAAATAATCGTGAACCCGGCCGGCATGTCTCTAATTTGTTCACTAACTTCTCAAGGCGATGCAAGATGCAACCACTTCGCAACCTCAATCCGACATTCAAATCATGGTTAAAACTGAGTGCGTTGCTTTTACTCTTTGCCTGCAACGGGTGTGGGCGTGACAGTGATAGTCGAGTCGTTGATTTTTCGAAAACGGTGCCGGTTGCGCGACCTGCTGAAAGCACCTCAGACGAGGCACCTCTAAGAGTTGCCGTGGGTGCTATGGTCTCCCCGAAGGAAAGCTTCATTTATTACCGCAAGCTGTTGGATTACATGGGGAAAAAACTAGGCAACAAAGTAGAGCTGGTTCAGCGTAAAAGCTACGGAGAAATCAACGCCCTGTTAGGCAAGGGTCAAATCGATTTTGGTTTTATCTGCTCGGGGCCTTACGCTACAGGAAGAGAAAAGCTCGGTTTCGAATTGGTAGCCATCCCCGAGATAAGAGGCAGCCATTTTTATCAAGCCTATCTGATCGTAAACCGGAATTCTGCCTTCCAGAATTTGCGGGACCTCAAAAACCGGACCTTCGCTTTTACCGATCCCGATTCGCTAACGGGAAGACTGGTGCCGATGCAATGGCTTGTCGAGATACATGAGAGCCCGGAATCTTATTTCGACAAGATTATCTACACCTACAGTCACGACAATTCAATCCTGGCAGTGGCGAAAGGATTAGTGGATGGAGCTGCCGTTGATGGACTCATCTGGGAATACTACCAGCAAGCCAACCCTGATTGGACCTCCAGGACTCGCATCATAAGAAAATCAAAACATTACGGGATTCCGCCGCTGGTGGCCGCACGAACGGTTTCCCCGCGGAACAGGGAGAAAGTGAGCAAGGTGCTTCTGGAAATGCATCAGGATCCGGTAGGACGGGAGATTCTTCAAAAGCTTATGATCGACCGCTTCGTTATTCCCGAAGAGGATTGGTATGCGGCAATCAGCATGATTCAGCAGGGCTTGGCTGAATTCCGGAGAGATGGTCATGCATCTTCGAAGCCTTAAAAGCAAGCTACTGGTGGGGGTGTCCGCACTGGTCATCTGCAGCGGTGTACTCATCTCGTTTCTGGTGAGCCATCAATACAGTGAAAGCCTCTTAACTGCCTTAAATGCGCAGGCGGAATACCTGACGAGCGCAATTGCTCTTCAAGCAGCAGACATGGTCCTCACAAACGATCTCGTTGCCCTGCAAAAAATGCTTGATCAACAGCTTAATAGCAATCCTTCTCTTTCCTATTTGTTCATTGAGAAAGATGGACGAACATTGGCTGATACTTTTGCCGACGGCATTCCAGTCGACCTGCTGAATGCCAATGAGCCCAAATCGGTCTCTCAACCGAATGCACTTCAAATTGTTTCCACCACTGGAGAACACTATCTCGATATGGCGATGCCCATTTTTGACGGCAAGGCGGGTACGTTGCGTCTTGGATTTTCCGAACAGCCTTACCGCCAGGAAGTCAAACGACTTTGGCTTAAAATGATCCTGTTCACATTCGGGATACTCATGATGGCTTTGGCGGGAAGCCTGCTTTTCATCAAAAGGATAACGGAGCCCCTGGGCGAGCTTGCCCGGGCGGTGGATAAGCTCGACCATGGAGAGCTGGACACTGTTCAGGTTGGTGTGCGCGGACGGGACGAAGTGGGGGTACTGGCTGAGTCGTTCAATCATATGCTGACTAACTTGAATAGGTACACCAGGCGCCTCGAAGAACAAACGATGGAATTGGAACGAGCCCATCAGCAGACTCGTACGTTCTGTGGGATCGTTCAGGAGATTGGAGCGCTGCAGACGTTAAGGGAAATCGGACGCTTTCTGGTCAAAAGGTTTAGCTCCATTGTAAATTCTGAGCAAATGCTGATCATGATTTACAATGAGCCCAAAGATACGCTCTTTTTTCTCTCTGAGAAAGAAACGCGGGCGCTGAAGGAACCCGAGCTTATCCAAAAGTTGCTCACACTGGTTGAAAGTCCAAGTAGCGAGGAGAGCCTCATGCTCACTCAAAATGAGGCCAAGGCTCTGTCGATTCCTGATTTGATCGCGCCACATCTAAAGCCGGCCGATCGCTATCTCATGGTTCCATTTGGTCATCCGGAACGTTCTTTGGGCTTGCTGTGTGTTGCCTGTGCTGGTCAATGCAGGTGCAATCCGGAAGAAGTGAAGCTGACTCGTTTGATGCTGAATCACGCAGCACCTGTGATTAAGAGAGCGGTTTCGCATGAAGAAGAGGTCCGCGATCTTCAGTGCCGCCTCGAGAGTTCAGCAGAGTTTTGCGGGATGGTTGCCAGAGATCCAAAAATGCAGGTAGTATTCCGGCTGATTGAAGATATTGCGCCAACCGACGCAAGTGTTTTGATCCAAGGAGAGAGCGGGACAGGTAAGGAACTGGTAGCCAGGGCCATTCATCAGCTCAGTCCAAGAAACGACAAGCCGTTCATCATAATCAACTGTTCAGCCTATCCTGCGAGCCTGCTCGAAAGTGAGCTTTTCGGTCACGAGAAGGGAGCCTTTACCGGCGCAATACGCTTGAAATCCGGCCGTTTTGAACTGGCCGATGGTGGCACTGTGTTCTTGGATGAGATCGGTGAGATTCCCCCCTCTGCTCAAATTAAGCTGTTGCGCGTCCTGCAGACGCAGGAATTCGAACGCGTTGGAGGTGAGAAAACCCTGGCAGTGGATGTGCGCATATTGGCAGCGACCAACAAGAATTTGCTCGAAGAGGTCAAAAAAGGTGATTTTCGTGAAGACCTCTATTATCGCCTGGGCGTGATTCCTATCCTCTTGCCTCCGCTACGGGAGCGCAGCAATGACATTCCGCTGCTGGCGCGCCATTTTCTCAATCACTTTGCGCGTGTGCATGGGAAAAGCATTGAATCTTTTGGTTCTGATGCAATGCGGCTTTTGCTGGACCACCCATGGCCCGGAAATGTGCGCGAATTGGAAAACACCATAGAACATGCGGTCGTGCTGGCAAAAGGTGCTCATATCGAACCAGCGGAATTACCAGTCGTCCTACGGTCTTCCTCCACGGCAAGCTCCGAGACGAGCACTGTTCCCACCATGGCTGAACACGAAAGTGAGCTCTTGCAAAGGGTTTTGGATGAGTGTGCGTGGAACAAGAAAGAAACCGCACAACGCCTCGGGATAAGCCGAAATACTCTGTACAATAAAATTAAGAAATATCGTATTCGACAGTCTTCATAATGCCAACAACCTGCTGGTCTTCTTCTTGTCTCACGGTGTTTTCGATCCCTGACTGACTGGACTGATCGCTCTTCAGAGTAGAATCGGCTGCATGCCTGCCATGTGATTCGTCCTTTGAAAACAGAGCGCTTTTATTTCTTCAACAACAACCCTCCCTTTTCCGACCCCCTATGGATTGCTCATCGCGTGTCCTGCAGGCACTATTGTGTCCTAACTTGGTACACCTCTAAGTACTCACAATTACGATATAATACTCATTTCGTAGTGATCATGTCCTCATATGAGGCACACCAAAGGAACAAATCAGAAACAGAAGATCCAGTAACCAACTGCATTTTCAAGTAAAAATGAAATGGCACATCAATTGCCTGGTAATTCAAGAGGAAAATCAGTGAAAAAAGGGTTCACGTGAAGGATTCCTTTGGACAAAACATCATCATCGCAAATGCGGACGCAAGAGAATGCAGCGATGTTTGCGCTTTGCTCGGCTCACATAGTTACTCTCTAACTTGCGTAGGTTCTCTTGAAGAGCTTGAACAGAGCGTACACGAAGGTGACCGGCGGATTGTGATTTTGGACCTTGATAGCTTTCAAATTGATAATCGTTTCATCAAGAAGCTTCGGAAGCGCACACCTGATATTTGCATAATCGCGATTTCCAGTCGTTGGTTCCATCCTGAATTGAAGGAGGCTATCAGCACATGTGTTTCGGCGTGCTTGCGCAAACCGTTGGACTCTGATGAACTGCTCTATTGGCTCGCAAGTCAGTATAAGACCTTGCATTGCTCCAGGGATTCACCGGAATAAACGAACCAGCTAGATTTTTCAGGTCGACCTCGAAAATAATTTTAAGTTGGGAGGAATGTTCATGAAAAAGACTCCAGAGGGAATTGATCGGCGGTTATTTTTCAACAAGCTTGCAAGCCAGGTGGTAGGAGGTGCTGCCGGTACCTTGCTTATTAAGACGAAAATTCTTGCAGCTGAGCCGGATACCGCCGTCAAGAAATACGGCATGGTAATCGACACGAACCGTTGTATCGCTTGTCATGGCTGCACCATTGCCTGCACCAGTGAAAACAACGTGCCTGATGGTTACTACCGTAGTTGGGTGAAAATCATGAATAAGGGATCATACCCCAACGTGAGCGCGCATTTTCTGCCGCGCCTTTGCAACAACTGTGAAGATGCTCCTTGTTTGAATCTGTGTCCGACCGGCGCGACCTATCGGACCCACGAAGACGGCGTGGTCCATGTCGATCGGCAGATCTGCGTAGGATGTCGTATTTGTGTGGCTGCCTGCCCTTACGGTTCGCGTTTTGTCAATCCCATCACGCACACTGCCGATAAGTGTGATTTCTGTTATCACCGCATCACCAGGGGGTTGCAACCGGCATGTGTGGATGCCTGCACGGGGAGGGCGCGCATTTTCGGCGACCTGAGCGATCCCGAAAGCGATGTTTCCCGGTACTTGGAGAATCATTCCACGCAGAGATTGCGCGCGGATTTGGATACTCGGCCGAAGGTCCATTATGTGAACGCTGACGAATATATCATGGGGCCCGACTACTCAAGGCTCCTGGCGAGGAGGTCCTCATGACTGAAAATGTTCAATACATATACTCTATACAGCATGGCGTAGCCTTGGGCTACCTGATTGCCTGGTACCTCTGGTTAATCTCCCTGGCCGAAGGCACTCATATCGTCGCCCACCTCAGCTGGCTTTATTATCGTACTGAGGATTACCGACCGCTGGAAAAGGTGGGAACCTTTCAACCCTTCATCATTTTAGCTTTGGTGCCGCTATTTCTGGTCGTGGATCTGGGGCATCCGGAGCGCTTTTACACCATGTTCTACAACTGGCACTGGACATCCCCGGTTGCCTATGGGGTGTATATCATCACCCTGTGCATGATTTCCTACGCAATCCACTCCTATTACTTGTTTCGACCCGAATTGATCCATCGCGCCAGGCAGGAGGGGCGATTGGAGGGAGTTTACCGGCTGACGGTTTTCAACCAGGTGGAAACCGGCGATATCCGAGAGATCAGAAAACGCCAGGAGCGACGGGAACGTTTGTGGGCGGGAGTAAGTCTGTTATTCTCGTTCTTCGGCCTGATTTATTTGGGAATCCTTCTCTCCTCGTTCAAGGGACGAGTGATGTGGCATTCTTCAGTGATGGTGTTCATTTTCTTCAGCTTTGGAGCCTGTTCCGGTTCGGCTTTTCTGATTTTGCTCACACACCTGAAAAACGCCCTGATTCACACGCCGCCCAAGGCATTAGCCGAGCAACAGCGTTATCTCGCCGAATTCGGCATCATCCTCAAGTACGCGCTGGTGGCTCAAGCGGGTGTGTTCTTTGTCTACTTTGTGTTGCTTCAATACACCGGTATAGGTGGGAGGTTGGCCAGTCAGGTTTTCTTCACGGGCCCTCGCGCCTTTCAATTCTGGTTCTTTCAGGTGGCCATAGGACTCATTCTCCCCTTCGTTCTCATGCTCTATAAAAAGATGCGGGAAAACGTGGTGGTCTCTTGCATCGCCGCCGTGGCGGCTATGGTCGGGACCCTGTTCGGGTGTGTGAACATATTTATCGGCGGTCAGCTGCTTCCCATGACCAGTTTCCGCTGGGAGCATCTGGAACCGGAACCCGTAAAGATGACCTTTGGCATCATCACCATGGTGCTCATGTTTGTTCTTTTTTTAGTCACATACAAGATTCTTCCTTATGAAAACATCGAAGTGCAGGAGGGAATGTCCTCATGAGTGCAACCAGCAGAAGAAATTTCATAAAAGGAGCTATGGCGCTGTCCGGCGTGTTGATGACCGGGGGGTGCATGAGCGAGAGTTCGAAGCCGAAGAACTGGATCAGTGGTGCGCCGAATCCTGATGTGGTTGAAGGAGCGAAAGTTGTGCGAACGGTCTGCCTCGGCTGTCACAGCGCCTGCGGCTTACAGGTCAAGGTAAAAGATGAAGTGGCGGTTAAAATTGACGGCAATCCATATCATCCGAACACGCGCGAACCGCAGCTTGAGTATGCCACAAATCCCATAGAAGCGGAAAAGGTGAACGGCACGGTCTGTGCCAAGGGTGGAGCAACGCTGCAAACCATGTACAATCCCTACCGCATCCAGCACCCGTTGAAGCGGGTCGGACCGCGCGGCTCCGGCAAGTGGAAAACCATCACCTGGGAACAGGCCTACAGTGAAATTATCGACGGCGGTGACCTGTTCGGTGAAGGGCATGTGGATGGACTCAAAGCCATTCGCAGCTTTGACCCCATCGACCCCGGGGCGCCCGAGCTCGGCCCGAAGGCGAATCAGCTTTGCTTCATGGCGGGACGCATCGAGCACGGCCGCAAAGAGTTTACCGATCGCTGGTTTGAAAATTGTTATGGGACGGTGAACCGGCGAAACGATCACACCTCCATATGCGAGACCTCGCACCACATTGGACTCGATCTTTGTTTCAAGGGTAAAAACCACATCAAGCCCGACATCATGAGTGCCGAATACATCATTTTTTTCGGCACCACCCCTTATGAAGCCAACTTCCCCATGCAGGCCCTGGCACGCAAGCTCAATTATTTCCGCGAGCGCGGCGGCACCATGGTCATCGTCGACCCCAGATTTTCCAATTCGGCGGCCAAGGCCGCCCGCTGGATCCCGATTCTGCCTGGAACTGATGCCGCCTTTGCGCTCGGTATGATGCGCTGGATGATGGAAAACGACCGAGTGGATCTGCAGTACCTATCTTTTCCCAACGCCAAAGCGGCCAAGGAAGGGGCCGGACATCTGACCTGGTCCAATGCCGGCTGCCTGGTGCGAGCAGACGACCGCAAGCTGTTAAGAGACGGCGACAACCTACTGGTCATGTCGAACGGCAGCCTGGCTTCGGCCGAAGAGGTCAACAGCGCCGACTTGCTGGTTGATACGACGGTCGATGGAGTGAGAGTGCAAAGCGTCTACAAGCTCCTGAAGGAAAGAGTGATGGAGCGCAGCATCAAGCAATACGCTGAGATCTGCGGACTGGATGCCGCTGTGATCGAACGGGAGGCGGATGATTTCACTTCGCATTCTCGCAAAGCAACGGCCGACTTCTACCGCGGCTCCGTGCAGCATACCAACGGCACTTACACCGCGCGGACACTGGGAGTACTCAATTTCCTCATCGGCAATGTCTCCTGGCGCGGCGGCTGCGAGGCTCACGGCGGCAGCCACTGGCACGAAATGGGAGGGAAGCCGGGAAATCCATATGATCTGAGCAAAAAGGAGGATTTCGTCCCCGGCAAGGTTAAAGCTGTCGGTATGCCCATCGAACGTCACAAAAAGCGCTATGAAGAGACCACTGAATTCAAGAAAAATGGCTATCCAGCCAGACGTCCCTGGTTTCCTTTTGCCTACAACCATGTTTATCAGGAGGTTTTTCCCAGTATCGCCGCCCAGTACCCTTATCAAATCAAATGTTTGATCACCTATTGGAATAATGTGGTGTACTCCGCTCCCGCCGGCACACGTCAGATCGAAGCGGTAAAGGACCCTAAAGTACTGCCTCTGTTTGTCGCGATTGACATCGTGATGGGCGAAACCTCCTCCCTGGCCGATTACATTCTACCCTGCCGTCATTTCTTGGAGGACTACGGTACACCGCATGTCGCCCCGACCGTCCTAACCACCACCAGCGGTCTGCGCCAACCGGTTGCCGAGCCCGCCTTCAAAGATACCAAAATGCTGGAGCAGATATTCATTGATATCGGTTTGAAGATGGGCCTGCCGGGCTTCGGCAAAAATGGACTCGGTCCCGGTCGAGACCTTTCTGAACCGTGGGACTGGTATAAGCTGCTGGTGGCCAATATCGCTTACGGCGACAAAGAAGGCGACTCGGTGCCGGGCGCCACCGAAGAGGAAAAAGTTCGCTATGTTGTAGAGCGGGGAGGCCGCTTCGAAGATTATCAGAACGCCTACAAAGGTCCTTATACCAAACATGCCTACAAGGGGCCGTGCTTCATCTACAATGATGAACTGGCAACCAGCAGGGATTCAATGACCGGCGAACTTTATGACGGCCTGCCAGTGTATGATCCCATCAAGGATTGTCTCGGAAGACCACTGGAAGATAAGGCAGCGGACTATCCGTTACACGTCATCACCTATCACCCGGTTTACCATGCGCAGGCGCGCACTGCCGCGAGCCCCTGGCTGATGGGTGTCACCCCAGAAGAGGTGGTCCAGATCAATGCCGCCGATGCCAAACGCTATAGCATTGCGCACGGAGATATGGTGCGCGTGTATTCCGAGAGCAACAAGGAAGGCGTACGTGGCAAAGCCTGGGTCATGGAGGCGATACGGCCCGGCATCATCTGCATTCCGCATTCGCTCGGACACTGGCAATACAGCAGCAAGTCTTTCGATCTGGACGACAAACCGACCGAATCGGCTTCCTGGATAGGCCGCGGCTGTTCAGCCAATCCCGTAATGCTTCTCGACCCTCACCTCAAAGATGTTTGTCTGCAGGATCCCATCGGAGGCAGTTCCTCGTTCTACGATACCCGAGTCGCGGTGGAAAAGGTCTAAAGGAGGTTTAAAATGATGAGTGCAACGGAACAAACCGTTGAAATGGAAAGAGCAAGGGCGCGGGTGTATGCTTTTTTCGCGGGCCTCTTGCTCAATCCGCCCACAGCAGAACGATTGGACATGTTATTTACTGCTGATGGGGAAACAGCTTTGGAGATGCTTTTCCCCGCTGATCCTGCCGTTGAAGCCTTTAGACAGATCGGCCGGCGGCATCGCTCCGGCCGGCGTCAGGATCAGGATTTCCTGCTTGATTATGAAGCGCTGTTTCGAGTCCCGGGAGCAAGCTACGTTCACCCCTTCGAATCGGTTTATCGGCCCAACGGTGCACCCCAAAAGAAGGGCGTAAAAGCCGCTATGTGGGGTAATGAAACAAGAGATGTGGCACAAATCTACCAGGATGAGGGCTTGCAGCCGCAAGAAGACTTTGATGGGCTGCCCGACCATCTGGGAGTGGAACTTGAATTTGCAGCTGTCCTCAGTCGCAAATGCGCCGCTGCTCTGGAACGTGGAGAGCAAGTGAAGGCCCAAAGCTTCAATGCGAAAAGGTCCGCCTTTCTGACAGAGCATCTGCTGCAGTGGAGTGGAAAATGCCTTGCCAAAGTCAGGCAAAATGCAAGCACGCCACTTTATGCCGCTCTGGCAGCTCTGCTTGAGAGCTTTTTGGAAGGCGAGCAAGCGGAGACGTTGGAAGCAGCAAACTTTTGAAGTTCAGATGTGGGAGAATAGTCCATGAAGGATTTTGAAACTCTTCTGGCAGAATCGGCTGTGGCTCACGGGCACCTCTGCCCCGGCCAGGTGGTCGGGGTGCGCATGGCCATGCTGGGCTGCCGGCTGATCGGGCTGGACGACCCGTCCGGCAGGGAACAGATCAAAAAATTCGTGGTCTACGTCGAAATGGACCGGTGCACCGCCGATGCCGTGGCGCATGTAACCGGTGCAAAGCTCGGCAGGCGCTCGCTCAAGTTCATGGACTACGGCATCATGGCGGCAACGTTTGTGCATCTTGAAAAGGGTGATGCTTACCGGGTGCTCTCCACCGAGGAAGCCCGCGATCTGGCGCCTCTCTATGCACCGGAAATCGCCGGCAAATACCCCCGGCAGCTGGAAGCTTACAAGCGCATGCCGGAGAGCGTCCTGTTTCGTGTGCAGCAGGTGCGCGTCAAGCTGAGTGAACTGGATCTTCCCGGACCCACCCGCAGAAAAGTCGCCTGTGCAAAATGCGGGCAGGTGGTTCGCGACGGCCGGGAAGTGATGGCGGGAGGTGCTCCGCTTTGCATTCCTTGCGGCCGCGGAGCATATTTTGAAGAGATTCGGGAAATTACCAGGGAAGAGATGAGCCAGCCGTCCATTCTTCAAACCACGCATGAATCGGGAGCGTCGGTTCTGCCCGCGGCATACGACGGAACAACTTCCCATTAAATCGGTCATGGTTATCGCAAACCGGATAATGGTGTGATGTGCGCAAGATTTCCGTTGTGGAGCTCCCAACCTGGCAGCGAGCCAGAGAAAAGTCATGAGGAGATGAAATGAGACATATTGTCATTATCGGATCAGGTGCGGGCGGCACCATGGTCGCCGCCAATTTGCGAAAGGAATTGAACGGTGGGGATTGGCACATCACTATCATCGATCGTGATCCACAGCACCATTTCCAGTCCGGTTACCTGTTCATCCCGTTTGGTATTTATTCCGCTTTGGATGTCCTTAAGCCCAAAAGGGACTTCATTCCTCAAGGTGTCGAGCTTGTTGTGGGCGAGGTAACAAGGATCGATACGGAGCAGCGCAGGGTGGAGACGGCCGGTGGTGATTCTTTCAATTACGATTGGCTGGTGATCGCGACCGGCTGCCGCATTGTCCCGGGAGAAATCGAAGGAATGATGGATGCCTGGCGACAGGATGTGTTTGATTTCTACACGTTGGACGGGGCAGTTGCCCTGCGTAAAAAGCTCAAGTATTTCAGCTCCGGCAAGGTGGTTCTCAACATCGCCGAATTTCCTTTCAAGTGCCCCATCGCTCCGCTCGAGTTCGTCTTCATGGCCGACTGGTTTTTCACCGTAAACGGGGTGCGAGACAAGGTTGAGATCGAATTTGTCACGCCGCTTGACAACGTCTTCACCAAACCGGTGGCGGCAAGTGCACTGAAAGAGTTCGCCAATCGCAAGAAAATAAAAATCACCCCGTTCTTCGATTTGGCCCGAGTCAATGCAAAAGAGAAAACAATCGAATCCCACAAGGGAGAAAAAGTGGGATACGATGTGCTGGTCGCCATCCCCCCCAACTTCGGCGATAAAGCCATCATGGATTCGGGCATGGGGGACCCCATGGGATATGTGCAGGTGGACAAGCACACTCTGAAGGCCCGGAACTTCGACCGTGTGTTTGTGTTGGGAGACGGTGCCAACGTACCTACTTCCAAAGCGGGCTCGGTTGCCCACTATATGTCGTACACCGTGGTGCAGAATCTGGTGCGCGAGATAGACGGATATGCTGCCTTGCCGACTTTTGACGGCCACGCTACTTGCTTTCTGGCATCAGGCTTCGAAAAGGCCATACTGCTCGACTTCAATTATGACGTAGAACCGCTGCCCGGCAGTTTTCCCTTTCCCGGTCTTGGACCGTTCAGCCTGCTCGATGAGACGTTTGGCAATTATTGGGGCAAGATGATGTTCAAGTGGGTCTATTGGAACCTCATGATGAAAGGTCTCGAGCTGCCGCTGGAAGCCCAGTTCAACATGGCGGGCAAATTGCGACAGGCAGCGGCGTAGCTGCCGGGAGGAGCTCATGAATAGCGATCGAATGGTTGTCGAACGACTCGACCTCTTGACCCGGGAAGTAGCCGTGATTAGCGAATCGGCGAGGGCCTTGAGGGAGCTGAGGGACGATTTATCGCCCAGAATCAATGAAGCTGTGAAGCGCCTCATCACGGAGCTGGCCGAGATCGAATCCGATTGTCAGCTGAATGACCTCCTGTTGCTGCTGAAAAACCTGGTGAGAAATGTCAGGAACCTGAACTGGTCCCTGGAGCAAATGAAAAGTCTCATCGATTTTTTGAGCACCGTCGAGCCCCTGATGAAATCGGCCGTGCCTCAGGCCATCATGGCTCTCGACCGGCTGGAGCGGAGAGGTGTTTTGCAAGTCGGGCTGCGCACCCTGGAGATCTTACAAAAAATCGCCGAAACCTATACGCCTGAAGATATCGAAGAGGTCGGAAAGGTCTTGGTGCATTTTGTCGGAGTGACCAAGAAACTCAGTGATCCGAATACGTTGGCCTTGCTGGATCGAATGGCCGAAGTCCCCGCTCGGATGGACCTCTCCAAAGCGCGACCGGTCGGGGCGTTCCGGATGATGTCTGCGTTGCGCAACAGCGAAGTGAAGCAAGGTTTGGGAGTCCTTCTGGAAATGACAAAGGGGCTTGGTGCGCTCAGGGACGGCGGTTTGACGGAGGCGCAGGAGCGCTCGGAGCAATCCCCATCGAGTGAAGAGACGATGGGGTAGACACAGCGCCCGATCCGTTATGAGGCAACTGAGAAGATGGACGCGGAAGACGTTAAAATACTGCTCGATGTTCAAGAGCTTCCCGGAGCTCCACGGCAGATAGAAAGGCTTTGCAGGTGGATCGAAATCAAGATCGCAAATTCCGGTAGAGACTACGTGCACTCGAACCGTCATCTTCTTATTAAGGAATGGGAAGAACATTCCAAAACAGCGTTCACGAGCTGCCTTTAATGGCCACGGAACTTAATGAAATACTGGTTCCCACGCTCTTGCGTGGGAACCCATACTGTGCCCGGCGTCGTGCTGATAAGTCTACATTCCCACGCTGGAGCGTGGGAACGAGATGTTGATTAACATAGCAATTTGATCCAGGCCACCGGAGCTCGTCCATTCGTCTGGATTACAGGAGGCATAAAATGACTGATCCTTTATTCGTATGCAGCGTATGCGGCAAAGAGCAAAAATCCGAGGGCGAAACAATGACTGAGTGCCGTGTTTGCGGACGACTGCACTGCGGTGATTGCGTCGATGAATTCGGCCGGTGCGTGGAATGCGCGAAAGAGGAGTCGAAAGAAAAGTAGCTTATCGCGGATTAGCGTGCTTTCGTTCGCCCTGAGGTATCGAAGGGCGAATCGTTCGTTCGTGCTTCGATACCTCGGCACAAACGGAGTACCACCAATCCGCGAAGAGCCGGAAAAGTAAAGTATGAGGTTACAAAAAGCGACCCCGCTTTTTAGCTTGAATTTATCGGACAAGGAACAATGAGCATGGGCCGAAGACAACCGCTGATCGGGACGCGCTGACCTGTTGGTGTTCTGGGGGGCCTGCCCAAGAGGAGACATAAGGTGCTGAAAATCATTCCATTAGAAGAGGCTGTGGGGACCACTCTGGCCCATGACATCACCGAAATCCGCCCCGGCGTTTTCAAGGGAGCGGCGTTTCAAAAGGGCCACCAGGTGTGTGATGATGACATCTGTCGACTGCAGAAACTGGGCAAGAATCATCTCTATGTGATCGACCTGGAAGAAGACGAAATTCACGAAAACGAAGCGGCGGCGATTCTTGCCGAAGCCCTTGCCGGTGAGAATATCGTCTGGAGAAATGAGCCGCGCGAAGGCAAAATTTCTCTGCTGGCAGGAATAGATGGGATGTTCCGGGTCGATCCGGCCACTCTGGCCGCCTTCAACATGGTCGATGAGGTGATGTGCGCCACGTTGCACAACCACACCCTGGTTCGAAAAGGCGATCTGGTTGCGGCCACCCGGGCCATACCTTTGGTGATGAAGCGGGTGCCCGTCGAGCGGGCTGCCTCCATTGCGCGCGGCAACGGTCCGGTGCTCCAGGTTAAAGCCTTGCGACAGGCGAAGGTGGGACTGGTGATAACCGGAAACGAAGTTTATCATGGACTCGTTCAGGACCGCTTCGCACCGGTTCTGACCGAAAAAGTCAGGGCCCTGGGATCGGAAGTGACCGCTCTGGATTTTGTCCCCGACGGCGCCGACCCGATCTCGCACACAATCCGCTCACAGCTTCAACGAGGCTGCGACCTGCTGCTTTTGACCGGAGGCATGAGCGTCGACCCCGATGATGTGACCCGCCATGGGATACGGCAGGCCGGTGCAACGGAAATTCACTACGGTTCGGCGGTCTTGCCGGGGGCCATGTTCCTGGTGGCCTATCTGGACAAGATTCCGCTTTTGGGCGTTCCCGCCTGTGCGCTGCATCATCCGGCGACGGTGCTGGATCTGGTGCTTCCGCGCATCCTCGCAGGCGAGCGTATTGGCAGGGCCGAGCTGGCCTTCTACGGCCATGGAGGCTTGTGTCGCGACTGTCCTGATTGTTCCTACCCGCACTGCCCGTTCGGCAAGGGCATGTAGAAGGCTTGCAGTGTGTTTTTCTCATTGCTCGTTGTCAATTCTGAGGAGCGAGCTGAGTGCCCGGCAGATCGTTGACTAATTATTCAGGAGGATTCATACGTGTTTGAAAAAGCTCTAGTGGCTACAAGTCTCAGCGATGTTTCGACGTGTGCCGCCGCCTGCTTCGGCGGGGTGCGCCAGATGGGTGTCGAGCAAATCGTTTTGGTCCATGCCTTAAACACACGCCATTCGAACCTGCTCAAACAACAACTTCTGTCCCTTTCCGCCCGCGAGATGGAAAAGCAGAAGGCGTTGCTGGAAGATGCCGGGTTCCGGGTTGAGCTGGAAATGCCCATGGGCATCCCCCAGTATGAAATCAACCGGGTGGCAGCCGAACGGCAGGCCTCACTCATCGTAGTCTACAGCACTGCAGAAAGCCTGTTCGGAGATGTTTTTTCCGGTGCTGTCGCTTACGAAGTCATCAATCAGGCTACAGTGCCGGTGCTGGTCATGAAGGCCCGCATGAGCGAGGAGCAGTGCGAGGTGGTTTGCCCCAACCTCATGGCGCGCATCCTCTTTGCCACCGACTTTTCCGACACGGCAAAGAAAGCGTTCCAGGCAGTGGAGCATCTGGTTCGCAACGGGTGTGCTTCGGTGACCTTGACGCACGTGCAGGACAAAGCGCGCATAGAGCCTTATTTGACCGAGCGGCTAGCCGAATTCAACCGGACCGATAAATCCCGCTTGCTGGAGCTTGAAAAAAAACTGCGCGAACTGGGTGCCACCCGTGTTGACATCCAAATGCCGTACGGATCGCCGGCCGAAGAGCTGCTTCGCATCAGTCGGGAAAATGAAGAGCCGCACACGCTTGTCGTGATGGGCACCCAGGGAAGAGGGTTCATCAAGGAGCTGTTTCTCGGCAGCGTGAGTCACTTTCTGGTGCGCCGCGCACCCGCGCCGGTGCTGCTCGTTCCGGCCGCACCTCCCTAATGCATAAGGAATAAGCATGAAATCTGCAAATGATTTACAGCCCCGAAAAGAATTTGCGAATGTGAAGTCCGTGAGCCTGGAGCGAAGTATGTTGAACCGGGCGGCAAGAGCAGAGAGCTCGCTTTGCTACGCATGCGGCTCATGCCTTACGGCATGTCCCGTCAATCTGGCAACCAATCAGCTGCAGCCCCGCAAACTTGTGATGATGGCCAATTTCGGCCTGATTGAAGAATTGCTTCAACTTCCTGAAATCTGGTATTGCCTGTCCTGCAAACGCTGCAATCATGCCTGCCCGATGACCGTCAAACCGGCGGCATTGATCGCTGATCTTCGACTGGAAGCGATTCGACAGTCCCTGGTGAAAAATAGCATGTTGTCGGAGGTTGAAGAGCTTCAGCGGCAGCTTCACCGGGTACGCGCTCATGTCGTGGCAGCATTGCTTTCCGGGCGTGATCCGGCCTCGCTTCCCGACTGGCTGGAGCTTACAGATCTCCCCGTCGGGTATTCGGAGCCTGATTTCAGTGCCAGAGAGATCCCCGTCGATGCGGCATCTGTCCGCACAGCATGCAGCAGCTACCTTGGTTATCCCACCAATTTATCGGAGTGCTTCACTTGCAGCGAATGCCGCAACGCCTGTCCCGTTTGTCATGAGCCTGCGTTGTTCGATCCCATGTGGATGCTGCGCATGATGAATCTAGGTTTCGCGGCCGATCTGCTCGCTTCCCCCATGATGTGGCTTTGCATCGATTGTGAAACCTGTACGCACGCCTGTATGCAGAGGGTTCGCGCGCATCTTTTCATCCGCCGCATCCAGCAGATTGCGCTGCAGGAAGGCCATGTGTCCGCAGCGTTTGTTCGCGCCTGGAAGCTGGTGCAGAAGACCGTCTATTGCAGCTACATCGACGAACTCAACCGATTGCTGGCCGATCGCGAAGCTGCAGGCGCCTTGCCGCCGAAAACGGTGCAGCACCAGTTTGCCAAGTTTTGCTCTCGATCTTTACGAGATGAGATTGCGGACCGCTCCTCCATGAGAAATCCGGGATGCCATTCGGCGGCGGCCGGATAGGTAAGGTAGCCTTCGGCATCATAGGCCATGTCCGAGTATTGTTTGCGCTCCAACTCGTGCTGTTTTTTTTGTCTTCCTACCCGACCGAAAAAGGTCTTGCCTAGTCGAGCATGATCGGCATATTCTCTCATCCCGAATTCACCCTTTCATCGAGTCCGATAATTTGCCTATATCCTTGGCGGGAGCCTGAATGCCGGCAGATCGCAAGCAAAAGCAAAAGAAAAAACGGGAGGAGAAAAAGAAGAATCGGCGACAGTCCGCCCAGCGGGCACTGATATCTGAAAAGGCCCAGGATTTTTACTGGTACATGGCAGACGCGTACAACAGCAGGGACTTCGCAACCGCTTTGAAATGGGCGCTAAAAAGACTCAAGCTGGTTCCAGGCGATGCGAAAACCAGGGAGATCGCTATTTACTGCGCCAATGAAATACGTGACGCCGAAACGCTCTACCACCTGTTGAAGGAGAAATGGCTGGAGAAGGGCTCGCTGGAGCATAAAGAAGATCATATGGTTCTCGGGACACTCGCCATCTCCCGTCACGACTATGAGCTCGGCAGGCAAGTATTCAACAGTTTAATCGACGGCTCCAAAAAACTGCGTGGATTCGCCACCAAAAATACCCTTAAGGAAGCGACCGAATATGCGAACTACTGCGAGAGGATGATCCGATCGAAGGTCTCATCTGCTCAGCAAGCAGCGAGCTCTTCCGGCAGGCACCCGCATTCGGAGCCCATACGGGAAGCCCCCAAGGCAGAGAAAGGCTCCGAGAGCCGGGATAGCATCCCGGACGACCAGAGACACGAGCTGGAGATTGTCTTTAAAGTCGATAATGAATCGTTGCTCCACGCCATTCAAAACCAGCAAAAAACAGATTACGAGAAATTTCAGCTCGCGTTGAACGGATACCGGCTGTCGTTTCGGACATCCTACGATCAGCTCATCTGCCTGCCTGGTCTGCGCAGCGTACAGTCTCTCTTCTACCAGGAAGAAACCGCGCGCAAGGTGATGAAAACGTTTCGTGGAAGGGCCATTCTGGCCGATGAAGTGGGATTGGGCAAAACCATCGAGGCCGGGCTCATCTTGAAAGAGTACGTGCTGCGCGGACTGGTTCGTTCAGCTCTGATATTGACCCCGAGCTCACTCGTCTATCAGTGGCAGGAGGAAATGGCGAACAAATTCGACCTGCAATTTGTCTCCTCCAATGATCCGCTGTTTCGCCAGGATCCCGAGCGATTTTGGAACGAGCCGCTGATCGTCGCCTCCATTCACACTGCCAAGACCAGGAGACATTTCGATGCGGTGACTCAGCGCACCTACGACATGGTGATTGTGGATGAAGCCCATCACCTCAAAAATCGGACAACACTCAACTGGAAGCTGACCAACGCGATTCAGAAAACTTTTCTGCTCATGCTGACCGCCACACCCGTACAAAACAGCCTGGAGGAGCTTTACAATCTGGTGACGCTGCTCCGCCCGGGGCATTTGAAGACGTTAAAGGCCTTCAAAGAGGAATACGTCACTCGGGGTAATCCGACCGACCCGAGGAATCGGGAAAAACTGAAAGAGCTTCTTAAAGAAGTGATGGTGCGCAACACTCGATCGGTCACTCAACTGCAATTGCCTCCCAGATATGCCTACACTGTGCGCATCGCACCGACTGCCGAAGAGGAATTATTTTACAGTAAAATCAGCGAGCTGGTGATTGACCAGGCACGCCGGGCCAGCGGTCCGGCCAAGCTGAGGTTGAGAAAGCTTCTGGAAACGGCCGGATCATCCCATGCTGCGGCTTTGCGTATGCTGGAAAGAACCGCGCCCGGTGAATGGAACGGAGCGAGCCGGCAGGTTTCGGAAATCATGAGACTGGGCAAGACAATCAACCCGGGCAACAAAACCCGAAAAGTCGTCGAACTGCTGCGGTCTTCTCCGGAGCAGAAAATCCTCTTTGTCAATCACATCGCCACACTGGAGCATTTGCAGCAGGTCCTGGAGCAGGAGAGAATCCCGCACGCGGCATTTCACGGCAGCCTGACTTCCGCCCAAAAGCAGGCGACCATCGACAGCTTTCAGCAGGGTTGCAAAGTTCTGCTTTCGACCGGCACCGGGGGCGAAGGCTACAACCTGCAGTTCTGCCAAGCAATGATCAACTTCGATCTTCCCTGGAACCCCATGGCGATCGAGCAGCGAATCGGCCGCATCCATCGTATCGGCCAGGAAAAAGAGGTCCATATCTATAATTTCTGCGCAGCCGGCAGCCTGGAGGATCACATCCTGGAAGTCCTCGATCGCAAGATCAATCTGTTTGAGCTGGTGGTTGGAGAAATCGACATGATCCTGGGCCGAATGCAGGGAGAAGAGGAGTTCAGCGATATGGTCTACGATATTTGGCTGCGCCATCCCGACGAAGCCGAGCGTCAGAACGCCTTTGCCGCGCTCGCAGCAAAGCTGAAGCGCGCCCGGTCCGCCTATGAGAAGAGCAAGGAGCTGGATGAGAAATTGTTCCAGGAGGACTTTGGAATATGAGTCATGCCGCCGACCGGGAGCTTCTGTCTTTTGCCGCTGAAACTCTGGAACAGCAAGGCGCACTGGTCGAAGCGAAATCGGATCGCCTCAACGTCCTGCTGCCTCATGACCTGGCAGAATATCTGGCACTTTCAGAAGAAGTTGTAGTCGGCGACGACAGTGCTCCTCTGCTCTACGGTAGCCCTTTGCTCGACCGCCTTGTTGGTCTAGCGACCAAGGATGTTCCGGTTGTATACGGACAAATCGAAATACCCTATCTCAAGAAAGAGGGCTTCGACCGACTCGTCAGCCGGGACGTTGCTTTCAAAGACGCACAGGTCCGTGTCACCAACCGGGCGGAAGCCCGGACTACCTACATGATCTTTATTTGTCATTTTGTGGCCATGAGTGACGAGCGAAAAGAAGGGCTGGTACAGATAGGAATCCATGAAGGCAGCGGAGCTTTCATTGAAGGATTGGCGCAGAGCTGGCCGGAGCTCCAGCCGGTCTTTTTCAAGCCCGGTAATGTTCCGCCGCATTTCCCGGTGCATCTGGAAAAACCCCTGTCATGCGCCATGCGCAAAGCCAAATTTGCCGCCGAGCAGGAGCTTGCCGATTTTTTTGGGAGCATGGAGCGACGTCTCAAGCGTGATATAAAAAGCACCCGGGAATATTACGATGCCATGCGCAAAGAGATGGAAGCGAGTCTCGCCCACGCAAACTTGACCGAGCAACAGGAGCTGGAAAGGAAACACAAAATAACCGACCTGCCGGTCGAGATGGAGCGCAAGATCATGGATCTTGAGCAGAAATATCGAGTCGAGGTCACGCTAACCGGTCGAGCAGCCGTTCGTTTGCTTGTCGATGTCGCTCAAGTGTTCCTCGAACTGAAATACCGAAAGTATCGCCGCTCGATAAGGGTCATTTGGAATCCTGTCACCCGCCGACTCGATCCTCTGGTTTGCGAGCATTGCAGCGAGACAACGACCGGAGTGCACCCAGCTGTCACGAAGGATGCCGTTCAATTGCTGTGCTTCGATTGCAACCGGAATCGAAAGTGACAATCTCGCCTGAAGTGCAGCTCAACGGCGGTATTCCGTAAAACTGTCGAGCAGTTGTTGAAATGAAAATGCACAGCTTCGGAACCAGCGGCGGCAGGAGCTTTTCGATGCTGGATTCACGCAGCGCCTCATGTGTGGTTTTCCGTCATTGCCGCCTCCGCCAGGAATGATGTCCAGGCAGCATTTTCCTGTTTGGGTACGGCGCGACTTTTGAAACTTAACAAAGGTATGAAAATGCCATAGAATAGAACCGTGCTTCACACATAAAGCTCGCCGATTTTTTCATTTTTCGTTGCAACCGAAAGTCCCAAATGTCTGGAAAAACGCAATTATGCCGGCGGCAAGAAAGGAAAGCAGCAAAATGCGGCTTTTTAGGGATAAATTCAAAGCAATTGCGGAAAAGGAAACCCGTGTGGTCAAGGTGTTTAGAAAAGAGGATCAATACTCGCTTCCACCGGATGAATACGCTTTTTTCGAATACTATTGCGATGAAGAGGATTGCGATTGCCGGCGGGTGATGATATCGGTTTTCGCCCGAAAGCCGGCAAAATTCCTGGCGACCATCAGCTTTGGATTCGACTCCGAAGAAGATGATGCAGGGCCGTATCTTGAACCCCTGACCACCCAATCCGAATATTCACAGGGCCTGCTTGACCTCTTTATCGACGTGGTCAACTCGGACCCGGATTACCTGGCCCGGCTGCAACGGCATTATGTGATGTTCAAGGAAAAGATCGACGGGGAAAAATATGCGGGAGAGCCTTTCGAAGCTCCCGGCACGATCGAACGAAAGGAAAATATCCCGTCATTTCTGTCTTTTTCAAAACCGGGCCCTGCTGCGTCAAAACCTGCCGCTCCAGGCCGGCCCAAAGTGGGGCGCAATCAACCATGCCCCTGCGGCTCCGGCAAAAAATACAAGAAATGCTGCATGAATTCGCCCGCGGGCGATAAAGGTGAAACGATGGAGGCACGGACCGCTCGGGCGCCTCGAAGAGCGGGGGGACAAGAGCCAAGGGCCGCCGCCGGGGAGATGATCGCAAAAGCGGGCATTGAGGAGGCCGAAGCGCTCGTGATGGCCGTTGCGAGCCGTATGGAGCGCAAAACAGAAGAAGAAAAGGTCGATCAGCATACCCTTGAGCTTATCAAAAAGAACCCCCTCATTGTCGACCCATTGCTTGAACTGCTGCTCGATGACTACGCACCGCGCGGGACCGAGCGCGAGATGAGCCCAAGTTATCAGGCTTGCCTGGTGCTCCTGGAGCTTGCACTGACCGAGCTCCGTTATTCCATCGAGAGGAATCGAGCGTGGGCTGTCGATGGCGCCGAGCGCATTCAGCGGGAGATGGCGGCCAGGGCCTTCGAGGTCGAAGTGGATGCGCGGGTGCAGACCGATCTGGTTCGGGCGTTGCACAGTGCCGGACTGGAGATCCATCCCGAGATCAAGGCGAAGAGTGAAAAACTTGCCGAATACTACGGGCGCTTCATGGCACAGCAAGGGAAACCGAGCCTGGATGGCCTGTTCGAAGACCTGGCGTCTTCCGGCGCGAACGATCCCTTCGCGTTGATGGAGCCCATTATGGCCGAGCTTGAGCTTCTGCCGGTGGAAGGGCAAGTGATGATCGTGGCTGAGATGGCTCGAGCCCGAAACCCGCTCATTCGCGACTTCGCAGCGCTGATGCTGCTTCATCCGAACCACGAGCTGCGTGTCCACGTGCCTTCGGTGTTTGCCGAGCTGGTAGATGCAAAGAGCGTCAGTCCCGTGGCTTTGCGACGTATGATCGGTTTTCGCAACTGGCTCCCTGAAGCCGAGCGGCCCGCCCTGGACCGGCTCATCAGGAGGGTGCGTGCCGCGCACGTGGAATGCGCGCCCATGCCGCGGCCCCGGGAAGCCACAACCTATGCTTCTCCTTTTGACGGTGCAGGCGCCCAGGCTGTGTGGAACATTGTCGGCAAGAAACGAAATCACCGGATGAGATCCGTTCTGCTCAAGCAGGGGATCGGCATCCGCGATATTATGGTGCTGGAGCACATGAACAGGAAGGAAGTGGAGTCCCTGGTTGAAGAGATGAGACGGACGGCCATGTCGGAAAAGATCGAGCTTTCCTACATGAATCGTGCGGTCTCCCATTTCATCTGGCTGGGCCGGCAGCTGGGCAGCCCGCCGCCGGCTGGTTTGCTGCAGGTCGCCGAGGAGCTTGGCGGTGAATATTGGACGCCGCGACGTGTGGCGATCGAAGAAGAAATCTCGGCGCTTGAAGAGGCAATGGATTCTCGGTTGCGCTCTTCCACGAACGTTTCGAGAGTCCTGCGGGAAAGCAGGGACTGGCCCGAGAAGAAGCGGTTCGCCACATCCTGGTTTGAAGACGACTCTGCGGTGGATGAGGCCCTCGCTTGCATCCCGGGCCTCTCCTCCACCCGCGGTATCGGAGCGCCGCAAAAAGCCGTCGATAGGATCCTCGAGGAAGTCATCCGGGCAAAATACGATGTCTGGGCCGAGCGTCTGCTCTGGATGACGCTGTGGGCCAAGGCATGCATAAGCCGAAGCCCCCTTCCCTGGGAGGATTTCTTCATAGTCGCCCGACAGTTTCGGCGGTCCGCTCCCCTCGAAGAGATACCCCTGTTGACGGCCGTCGCCGAACGATCGGTCTTGTCCGCTTTGCGGCGAGTGAGATCTACGCCGTCATGACTCGAACCGGTGGTGGTAAGGCTGGTGCGAAAGAGTTGAGGATTCATCTCTAAATAACATCGAAGTGCAGCTCAACTATGGTATTCGGTAAAACTGCCGAGCAGCTGGTGAAATGAAACGGGCTTGTATCGGGTGAAGCTTTCTTCGTCCACATAGACGAAACCATAACGGACGTCCTTTTGGGCGCCATTGACATCTTCGCACCATTGCCGCAGGCGCTGCATCTTGAGCGGAACGTCCAGGTCTTCCCGTCCCTTGGTTTCGACGATATAAATCTCTTGTTCCGACACCTTGACTAGAAAATCGGGTCATGGACCTCCGAATGGTCTGTGAACTGGCCCAAGCCGAAACCATTTTTCGGCCATGATCATTGTTTAGAGACATGCTCCATCGGCTGGCAAATTGCGCAACCAAAAGCGGCCGTATTCCTTTTGCCTATTGATCAAGGAGAAGAAGGAAGAGACCGCTCAAGGGTGATGATGCCATTAACCTTTGGGCATAGACATCCAGATCAGGACCCACAGTTCGGCCGTCGCGCCAGGCGCAGACAGCGCCGTTTGCGCCGTCGGCAGCCAGGGAAGGGTAGTCCTGATAGCAGGAAAAATCAGCCACAGGAATGCCGTTCTGCGGCCAGGTCATCTGGTCGGCAGCGCTTACGTGTTGGGCGTATAGCCTGTGGGTTCCAGTGCGGCTGTCGGGCCACACCACATAGCATCCCCCGCGACCATCGGCCACAATGGGCAAAACGCCATCCCAGCTGAAGCCGCTGCCACTGTAGATGGTTTTGTCGTCGTCAAAAAGCATGAACCCGGCATTGCGAATGTGGCGCACAAAGAGACCATAGCCCGAAGCGCGCTGAGCCTCAAAGAGCAAAAAGGCGCCGCCGGAGTTGTCAGCCATCATGTTAGGGGATATGGCGCTCTCGCTGTTACCACTGATGATAACCCCGTTGGCCACCCACTGGGCTGTGCCGTCTGAGGCCAGGCGTTGCATATAAATGGCCGTGTTCGAGGTGCGCCGATCTTCCCAGGCTACCCATAGGCCACCCAAACCGTCCAGGGCGGCGACCGACAGCCCCTGGTACCCTGCGGAACTGCAAACGGTGGTCCCATCGGAACCCCACTGCCTCTCCCCCACAGCGTT
>ENA-OSEO01001766-OSEO01001766.1-sediment-metagenome-genome-assembly--contig:-NODE-1766-length-35991-cov-3.966977_pt1 | contig 35991 bp, 28 predicted proteins | sample MGYA00237883_ERZ534232 | MGnify/ENA metagenome assembly ERZ534232 | reverse complement strand
GGCTGGCGATGCGGACTATGCCTGCCAGGAAATCAGGACGCAACTGTTTATCGTTGACGCTACCGAAGAAAAAAATCCATTTCCGGTTGCAACATTTAAAGTGCCGGACGGTAATTTCTGTGAGGGCGGGGGGCGTTTCGGCCCTCATCAATTTGCTGAAACACAGGATGGTGAAATCATCGGCGGTTCACTTCTCTATATAGCATATTTTAGCGCCGGATTGAGGGTGGTAGACCTTTCGGATCCATTTAACCCGCAAGAGGTAGGATATTATATCCCGGAGACAAATGCTAAAACGAAACCGCTTCTGAAAAAGGTGATCCAGACCAATGATGTCGATTTAGATTATCGCGGGCTGATTTATATCACCGATCGAGTCGGAACCGGCCTCCACATTTTAGAGAACACCAAAGCGGAAAAAGGATAAAAGGAAACCGTGAATGTTCTGAAAAGCATTGAAATCAGGCTCAAAAGCAGGCCTGTCGGAATGCCGGTCGAGGGGAACTTCGAACTGGTCGAGACTCACCTCCCGAAGCCTCGAGACGGAGAAGTCCTCGTTGAGAACATCTACATGTCCGTCGATCCCTACATGCGCGGACGACTGAACGAGCGGAAAAGTTATGTTCCCCCTTTTGAACTGGGAAAGCCTCTTGAAGGCAGCTGCGTGGGAAGGATCATCGCTTCCCGTTCAAATCGGGAAAGTGCTGGTCAGGATCAGTTCCGTATCTGCATGAATTGCTTATCGTAAAGCTCGCCGTAGACGCCGCCGCGCTTCAGCAGTGCAGCGTGCACCCCCTGCTCAACGATGCGGCCGTTGTGAACCACGCAAATCAAGTCGGCGTTGCGAACGGTGCTCAGCCGGTGGGCAATGACGATGGCGGTCCGGCCGGACAGGAGTCGGCTGACGGCCTCCTGGATATATGCCTCGGTTACCGTGTCCACGCTGGCGGTGGCTTCATCCAGAATCAGTATGCGGGGGTCTGCCAGGGCCGCCCGGGCAATACAGACCAGCTGGCGCTGTCCCATCGACAAATTGACGCCGCCCTCTGCAATCTCGGTTTGGTAACCGCCGGGCAGAGCGGCAATGAAATCATGTATCCGCGCCAGGCGCGCGGCCGCCTCAACAGCTGCCATCGGTGCACCCGGCCGGCCGAAGGAAATATTGTCGGCGATCGTGCCTGGAAAAAGGAACGGATCCTGCGGCACCAGTCCCATCTGGGCGCGAAGCGATGACTGGCGCACCGCTCTGACGTCGATTCCGTCGATTCGAACGCAGCCGGCGGTAGCATCATAAAATCGCGCCACTAAATTGGCAAGGGTGGTCTTGCCCGCCCCCGTCTGTCCCACCAGCGCCACGGTCTGGCCCGACTCGATCCGCAGGTTGATATTGTGCAGGACCTCAACACCGCTGCGGTAGCTGAAGCTGACGTTTGCAAACACAACCTGGCCGGTGATCGGCGGCATGTCGGTTGCGTCCGATCGATCCGCTATTTCAGGTTTCGTATCCAGCACCTCCAAAACGCGCTCGCCGCCCGCCATGGCGGCCTGCATCGAGGTATAGAGCTGGCTCAACTCCTGAATCGGCTCAAAAAAACGGCTGACATACGCCATGAAGGCAACCACCACACCGATGCTGATGGTTCCCTGCGCCGCCCATGTGCCGCCGAACCACAGTACGATGGCGGTCGCCAGCATTCCCAAAAATTCAACCGCCGGTAGAAAGACAAATGACAGCGACATGGCCGAGATGTAGACATCCCGGTTGCGGCGGTTGACCCGATCAAAGCGCTGCCTGGTCGCGTCCTCCTGGGCAAATGCCTGGATGACCCGCATGCCTGAAAGATCTTCGGCCAGATCGCCCACCACCTCGGCAATGCCGGCGCGGGTCAAGCGAAACGCCACCTGGGCGCGCCGCGCAAACAAGACCGTTGCCAGGACCATCAGCGGCAGAACGGTAAAGGTCAGCAACGCCAATTGGGGACTCATCGACACCATGACGATGACAATGCCCACCAGCAGGAGGCTGTCTCCCACCATGGTCACAAGATCTTGGGATAGCAGGTCATTGATAACCGCCACATCGTTGATCACCCGCGAAATGGTAATGCCAACGAGATGCCGGTCATGGTAGCCCAGCGGCAAGGCTTGCAGATGGCAAAATAACTCGCGACGCATCCCGGCCAGCACGCGCAGACCGATCCACGCGAGCAGCCAACGCTGGGCGGCCGTACCCATATAAATTCCGATAAATGCGGCGGCTATCATCACCGCGACGCGGGTCAGCCCCTGAATATTTCCAGCCGCGATATTCCGATCGATGGCAATCTTTACCAGGTAGGGTACCGCCAGCGTCAAAATAGATGTTATCAGCATCAGCAGCAGGGCCGCCAGCATGTGCATCCGGTAGGGGCGCAAAAAACCCAGCAGCCGTAATGCAATTCCCAGGTCAAAGGCGCGTCCCCCGGGTTTATCTCCGAATAATTCAAGTGCCCAGCCCGGGCCCATTCGCGGGCCGGACGGACCGATGGAGAAGCTCATATGCCCATCCTTTTTATCTCCGGTGGCTCCAACATTTTTTCCTGAGGCTTTAACTGCCGATAATAAATTTCCGCGTAAAGGTCGGACCTTCCTAGCAACGCCGCATGAGAGCCGCGGGCGGCAATACGGCCCCGATCGAGAACCAGAATCAGGTCCGCCTTGCGAACAGTGCTCAGGCGCTGTGCAATAACAAACACCGTTCGGCCTTTCATCAACATCTCCAGCGCTGACTGTATCAGCCGTTCCGTATCCGAATCGACGCTGGCGGTAGCATCGTCAAATATCAGGATCCGCGGATCTTTCAGCAGGGCACGGGCAATCGCAATCCGCTGTTTCTGTCCGCCCGAGAGTGTGATACCCCGCTCTCCCACCTGCGTGTCGTACCCATCGGGCATTTGTGAAATAAAACCGTGCGCCTGGGCGGCCCGGGCCGCATCAACAATCTCTGCTTCGGTTGCGCCCGGCTTGCCAAAGCGGATATTTTCGCGAATACTCGCAGCGAAAAGGGTGGTTTCCTGCAGAACAATACCGATCTGGTCGCGCAGACTATTCAATTTCACAGAGCAGATATCCCGTCCATCTATGGTAATCCGACCGGATGTCGGATCGTAGAAACGTGGAATCAGGCTGATAATCGAAGACTTTCCAGACCCGGTTTGGCCGAGCAGCGCGATGACCTGTCCGGGCATTGCTTCGAAAGAGATATCTTCAAGAACGCTGTGGCGCTGAAAGTAGCGAAACGAAACATTCTGGAAGCATACATGCCCCCGGACCGGCGGCAGGGGAACTGCATCGGGTGCATCCCTAACGTCTGATGCGGCGTCCAGAATCTCAAAGATGCGCTCGCCCGCGGCAGACGCATTGGCCAGTGCCGGCAGAATCATACCGAAACGGCGCACCGGCCGGATGAGCAGGCTCATGTAAGTGACAAAAGCGACCAGTTCGCCCAGCGTCAGATGCCCCCGGACAACCAGCGAGCCGCCGTACCAGATGATAAAGATCGTCCCCAAATTAGCGATCAGGTCTAAAAAAGGGATGTTGCGGGCCTGAAGCTTCTCTGCCTGGGCCGATGAGTCGAACCAGCGGTCGTTCTTTTGATTGAATCGATCCTTCTCCGCCCGCTCCTGTGCAAAGGCCTTTACCACGCGTGCACCGCGCAGGTTCTGTTCCACACCGACGGTCAATACCGCCAGCTGTTGTTGAACGGCCAGGGAAAGGGGCCGGTAGCGGCGGCTGAAATGCCAGGCCCAGTAGGCTATAAACGGCATCAATCCCAACGCCAGCAAGGTTAAGAGGGGATTCATAACCACCAGGAAAACAGCCGTGCCCAACAACAGAACAACCCCTTCCGTCAGCCGCAGAAAGGCGCGGCCGGTCAGAAACCGGATACGGTCCACATCCTGAATGGCGCGGGATAACAACTGTCCGACCTGGGCACGGTCGTGATAAGAAAATGAAAGGGCTGAAAGCTGATGATAGAGAGCGTTGCGTAAATCATAGACCACACCCTGTGAGGCAACCTCCGTACACCTGCCCATCATAAAGGACAGCAACCCTCTGATCAGCATCACGCCTAACATGGCAAGTACGGCGGCCTTTAACGCCGATACATCTCCGGCGCGAATGCCGAAATCGATGGCATTGCGAACCAGTTGCGGGATGATCAAGGCCAGCAGGGTCGTACACATCAGCGCGAAATAAGCACCCAGGGTCAAGCGCCAGTATGGCTTTAGGTAGCCCAGAGCGCGGAGCAGGATTTTCCCGGCCCCGGGTTTGACCAGGGACAGCGGAGCCGGAGCGTGTTCAGTCGCCATATGTTTCCTTTTGGAGTCGCAATGTTACCGCGTACGCATCATCGTATGAACCTGACCGACCGAAAAAAATGGAGATCCGTATTAACAGGTTAAAATGATTGTCTGCCTTACAATATTTCTAAATCACATAATTGATGGGATCATGATAACACGGCATCCGGGCTCCGGCAACGTTGAAATCAATCAGGATAGGATATCGCGGCCGGAGCCGGCTTTGGGAAATTTCCCTGCAGGTCCTTCGCCGCAGTAAGGGTAAGGCGCTTGCTGCAGCGGTTCAGGCGGCTTTATCAAAGTCGTCCGGTATAGGCCAAATATCCGGCATTAACGGCTTCAGGTTCCAGGCGGCCCTGGCCTTGTCGCAACGCTCGTTGGGAATGCCATTTTTCCAGGAAGGTTCGAAATTACGGCACACCGAAGCGCGGCGCTCATAAATGCTGCAGCACACCGCAATACCGATTTGGCCCAGCAGCGCGATACAGCGCGGCCGGGGACCATGGGTGCCCTTCATTGCCACACAGAAATCATTTAGCTTCACGGTGAGTTCCGGCGGCACGCCGCTGAGATCATTGGTTTCAGCCCAGTAAAAGGAAGCCCGAAAATAGGCGCAGCAGGCGCCGCACTGCAGACAGGGATTTAGGCGATGCGTCATAACTTTTTAAAACCCTTATAAGAGTCGTTTCATCCTGAGTTTTAAGGATATATTAGTTCATAACCGGCGCGGGAATATGCACCTAAAAGATAAATTTGGCAAGAAATAAATGCTGATAAACGGCCCCCGGATGGGGTGGGTAAGCTCTAAACCCAAGCCGTTTAATTGGAATACCCCTATAAAACAATTGTAATTTTTTTTCCATTAAACTAATGTTCCAGTCCGCGGCTCTTTCTTTATTATAACTTTTCATTGAGATCATAGGGGCTATCGACATGAAAACAAAAGCATTTGTGGTCTTTATTTCCCCGGCCGGGGCTACCCGTCATGTGGCAAGGGTCATTGAACAGGAATTGAAACAGATGGGGGCGGATGTCAGCACCCTGGATTTAAAGAATCTGAAAAAATGGACGGAATTTCAGAACTTGATAACTTCAGCCCAACCGAATTCGTGCCTGTTTATCGGATCGCCGGTTTATAGGGGCTTGGCCGTGCCGCCGGTCATGTCGTTTATTAACGCTCTGGGACAGGCCCATCAAAAATATGCCGTACCCTTTGCAACCTGGGGGGGCTCGTCCAGCGGGTCTGCGTTATGGCAGATGGGAACCTTGCTGAAAGATAAAGGATTCTCCATTGCCGGCGCACTCAAGGTGCTGGCGTTTCATTCCATGATGTTCGCCGAAAAAGACCCTCTGGGAAATGATCGGCCGAACGCGGATGATGATAAAATTATAAAAAATATGGCGGCCAGGATTTACGACTGCTTGAACGATAGGCACATTTTTCCGTTATCTCTTGAAACCTTGGACTACCAGCCGGAAGCCATTTCCTCAAAAAACAAAAGCAACATGACCCAGCCATGGAAAATAACCCCCAGAATGGTCCTGGAAGACAGGTGCACCCAATGCGGCATTTGTCAGGAAGAATGCCCTGCGGGCGCCATTTCATTAACGCCCTATCCGCGCTTTGGTAAAAGCTGCTTTGATTGCCTCAACTGTCTGCGGCACTGTCCGGAAAAGGCCATTGAATTAACGGATGACCTTTCCAAACGAATCGAACAGATCAAGGAACGGGCAAAAACAAGAAACGAAACGCCTCAGACCCAGGCATTTATCAATGGGTAAGCGTAACTTGGCTAAAAACCGCTTCCCATAAACAAGTCCTCAAAAAAAAGCGCTGAAATTCCGGCAATAAGGGGCAAGATGACCGACGACAGCAGCCGCACCATGGCAAAATGTGGACCCATCAGGGGAATTTCAAAGGCAAACAGCCGGTGAAGCGCGAATACCGACCAGGACGTCAAAAAGGCGATCAGGGGGCCGATGCCGGCACCCGCCTTGAAAATAATGGCAACTATGGGAAAACAAATGATCGGTCCTCCCGGAGTCAGTCCGCCCGCCACAAACCCGAGGACGATTCCTTTCATCCCGGAATCCTTACCTAGCCAATTTGCCACGAGCTCAGTCGGAACGATAACTGAAAAAAAACCGGAAACCAGAATTGCCATGATAATTCGAGGAACCATAATCAGAATGTTTTCCCAAGCAATTTTTGCCCCCTGGACGTGAAGCTTTCCAGGACGTGAAAAAGCAATCGCGCCAACAATGACAGCCAGGATCCACATGCTGATAGATACCGTATCCATACAACCTATTGCCTATTCTCCTCAGAAGGGTTTTCTAAAAGCCGCGAAATTTTCTGGGCGCTCCAGCCCGCCAATACAGGGAGCGATAAGGAGACAAAAAACCTTAAGCCGGTAAATTTGATCCCCATAAAAGGGATATCCCAGATGGCCGCACGATATATGTTCAGAATTTCCCAAGAGGTTAAATAGGCAACCAGCGGACCATAGCCCGCACCAACCTTAAAAAGCGCTGCGACCAGAGGGAAAGAAAGCATGGGACCGCCGGGGGTGATCATGCCGACCGAGGATGCGATCAGGATGCCGCGCATGCCGGATTTGGCTCCCACCCATTTAATGATCAGTTCCTTGGGCAAGAGCACCTGGACAAAACCGGCCAATACAAAAGCGGCCAGCAGCCTTAACCCCACCAACTCCAACATCGCCCAGGCAGCTTTCAGCCCTTCTAAAACCGCTTCATTTCCCCCTTTGGCATAACAGCCGAAAGCGGTGATAACCGCAATTCCTGTAAAAACCAAAAAAGATTTGTCGGTAAAAGACTTTTTCATCTTTTCGTCACATATTCGCAAAACTATCCGGTCTGACAAATGCGGGAAGAGGATAAATGGATGGAATTCAGTTCGGCTTGAACTCCTGAATTTTCCGAGGGCAAGTATGAAAATGCCAATTGCCGACTATAAGTGTTTCTTAACAACAAGTTCCGATTATGGGAATACGCCCTGTCTCGTTTTAAAGGGTCGTAAATAATCGGGCCTTGAACTCAATATCGCGAACTTTCAGATATTTGAGCCCGTACCAGATTGTGGCCAGACTGCCACTGATGACCGCTTTGCCGATATCTTTTTCCAGCATCTCAAGGTGCGCCACGGTAGGCCACCGCATACAGGGAAGATATATCCCGTCGTAATCGGATTCCTTTAGTTCTCTATCCAGGGCCTTCGCCAATTCATAGGATGCGTATGCTGGTAGATTACCGATCTCCGTATTTTTTGTTATTCCAAGTCCTTTAATCTTCGAAACCGTAAAGTCGGCCTGATGTAAAAATGCAACCAGCTTTTCATCATATTCAGCCGCATAGGGTGTCGCGATGGCTATTTTTTTTAACGACAACGCTTTTAATGCCGCAATGTCGGCACCTATGGATGCAATAACCGGAACTCCCGCCTTTTTACTGAGGTCTTCGCAGATGGTATGATGACTGCCAAACCCCAGCGTCGTGAATATCGGTCCTCCTCCAAGAAAAATAATGTCCGATCCTGTGTCTGCCAGGTCTAATGTCGCTTTCTCAATGGCCTCTATTTGTCGCTCAATATTTTTCCGGTCGATATTTCTGATCGTCCCGGTTGTATTCAGGAACATGATATTGGGGGGTGCAATCCGATAAAACTCATATACCAGCACATCCCCTCTTGAAGGTGCCACATGTCCGATTTTTCCACGCCAGCCATACATGATTTCGATACTCCTTAGCAAATATTTAATTCATCAGTCGTCAGCATTAAATTTACTACAGTTGGTAATTATGCCTACCGGTCATGAAGCACAGATCGTCACAAGTGGTTGGGAATCCCAGTTTAATGCCAAAAATCTTTAGGGGTTTAAGGGGGCGTTGTCAAGAAAAAAGGCTGTGAGGCGAGGATGCCAAAGATTGAAGCTCCCTACTGTCACATCTGCGGCGGGATTCGACCATAAGAAATTTTGTATCAATTTAGCTGTTTCTCAAATTATCGAGCCTGATTGGGTTTATCCTCTTTTTTCAAAAAGCTAAACGATTACGAAATTTTTATCTGTTAAAAATCATACCGGACCTGAAAACCAACGACCTGCAGGGAGGTTTTTAATTTTTCAAAGAGATCTGTCGGGCCCCTGTTCGATGCCGGCGCCTCAAGGTCGATGTTCTCCAAGGGATGATTCCCGTCATGACAATTTGAAATGTAAACGCCCAGGCCGAAAACAACGTTCCAATTGTTGCGGTTGCTTGTGTCGCCATTCCAACCGAATCCGAAAAAACAGCGGGTTGTCGTCGATGCTGTGGCAACCTTCCACCGGATCCACAAGAAATTGCGGGCCGATATTTTTTGACTGTGCCCATTCAATTTGACGCCATGCGCCCGGCGGCAAGTTCAACTTGTTTTCTTGCGGGGGATCTTTTGAAATTTCCTCAGTTTCAACCGTGTTTCTGCTGCCGAGATCAGGGAAGGAGCGTTCCGATGAAGCGGCCAGTTCCGATATCCCTACCAGCGGCGGCATGGTATAATGCGCCTCATCAAAGGCCGTTTCTTCGGCAGCCGCATAACCCGCCACCTGAAAAATCATAATGAACATACTCACGCTGAAGATCAGCCTGATCATAATGAATCCTTTTTGATAACCTTAACTGCAACACACATGCCGCCCGGGAAAAAATCGAAAGACATAAAGATACACAACAAATGCAGTGGGTTAATCCTTATTTATGCCGTTTGTGGTTTCCGTTTTTTATTATAGTCATGTATGCTTTTTTGAACAGGTGTGAAGTTTAATATAATTTAACGGATTTTAAAAATAATGCGAAAGCCAGATAAAGACGCGATCGGCCGGGCGGTTTGTGACTGCGGTGCTCGGCAGCTTGAACCCGCCGAACTCGCTGTTCTCCCCGCCATAGAAGATGCTGCCGCCGGCGGTAATCTGAAAATTCTGAAGAATGTCCCAGACGGCATAAGGCTGCAAAAATCCGGAAGAATCGGCCAAGTTGGTCGTTGCCGTCAGAGCCACATTAAAGAGCGGGTGAAGCTCCACCCGGATGTGGCCGCTGATATAATCACGACCCAGGGCGAACATTTCACCTCGATCAAGTCGCTTTAATAAGTCCGGGTCCGACAGAGCGGCAGTGTAGTCGCTTTCGCCCAGTCCGTTGTGGTAGTACTCAATAAACCCATACATGTTTTTCTGCCGCCAGATCCAGGAATAATCCATGTTGGCCACCAGCGACAAATAGCTATCGGTACCGCTTTCGTTTAGAACCGTCCAGAGAACATCCAGCCGCCAGGCGGCCTGTTTGACGTAACCGGTGCTGCCAATCCCCACCACCTGGTCGCTATAGTGATGGGCCGCCATAAAATCCAGCTCCACCGTTCCTGTGAAAACATGCAGCTTAGAGGCCAGGGAGCTCTGATTCCACTTCACGTTGTCGTCAGAAGGGTCACGCCGCGGTACATATAACATTTGCAGGCTGCCGATGTTTCCGGTGGCAAACTCCACCAGCGCCAGATCATCTCCGAACTTGTAGTTCCGCTCGATATCCGTGGGTGCAAAGGGGCTAAAAAGATCCATGGGGTTAAACAGCAGACCGTTGCCCCAGGTAACCGCCTGCCGACCGATGCGAACTTTTCCCCACGGCGGCAGCAGGGTTAAGGCCAGGCGGTCCAGACGGTGATACAGAATATAGTCGTCGGTTTCTTCAATTGTGGCGGTGAGATCCATGAGGCGGCGATCGTCACTCACCGGCGGTCCTGAGAGTACGCCTGCTCCCGATAGTGCAGGGAAACGTCCCAGCAGTTCTTTCTGATTTTTTCGGGTGTCTCCACCTGAAAAAATGATTTCGTAGTGAGTATCCAGATAGGTGTGCCGGCCCCAGTACAGCCGGTTTTTCAGCCGGCCCTCCAGGCTGCCGTCCAGGTGTTCGCCCGTGTCTACGGCCTGAAAAATAGAAACTTCATCGATCCAGGAAACCGTGCCGCGGGCGATAAGGTGTCCGCCCCACTCCGCTTCAAGCGGCCGGCCCTGAAAAACGAAGGCCTCCGGGGATGAGGAAGATTTGTCCGCCCCCGCAGCCGGTGAGAACGCAATAAGGATCAACAGGACCCACGTCAAAATTGTTGACACAACCCCGCAGGCAGGTCCTGAATATAATTTTCCATGCATCCCGGCCTCCCGCTTTATGGGCTATTTTCATTTCACCTGATCATCGACTACCCGGCCGTCCCGCAGCTGAATCAGCCGTCGGGCATAGTCCATGACCATTCGGTCGTGGGTAGAAAAAATAAAGGTCGCCTTTTTCTGTTCATTCATCTTTTTCATGATTTCAAGCAGCCCCTTGCCGGTACTGGAATCCAGGTTTGCGGTTGGCTCATCCGCCAGCACGATGGATGGGTTGGCCACAATGGCCCGGGCCACCGCCACTCGCTGCTGCTGCCCGCCGGAAAGTTCGGCCGGCCGGCGGTCGTATTTTCCGTGAAGATCCACAGCGTCCAGTATGGCTTTGGCACGCTGCCGCCTTTCATCAGATGAAACGCCCTGTAGCAGCATCACGAATTCAACATTTTCAATGGCCGATAACACTGGTATCAGATTATACGCCTGAAAAACAAAACCGACCCGATAAAGCCGCAAGTCCGCCAGCCGCGACGGATTCATTTCGTCCAGCGACTTGCCGTCCAGCACCACCTGCCCGGCATCGGCGCTGTCGAGCCCGCCGATGATGTTGAGCAGAGTAGTTTTGCCGGAACCCGAGGGCCCAGCCAGGGCAACAAACTCCCCTTTTTCAATGGAAAGGTTTATCTCCTTGAGCGCCGGGACTTCCAGCCGGCCCTGACGATAGGTCTTTGAAACGTTTCGGCATTCGACACTTTTCATCGGAGCTGCTCCTGGGTACGCTAATTCGTCAATTCGATGACGTGTTATGCTTTTAGGTATGCGCCAGCGCTTCCACCGGTTTGAACCGGGCCGCTTTGACTGCCGGATAAAGGCTGACCAGAAGCCCCAAGACCATTACAACCAGATTCGCCAAAACCGCATCGCGGGCATAGACGCCGGGATATATGATCCGGGGCAGGCCGGCATATTCCATGCCATGTGCCAGAAACGACAGATCGATGCCGGTGTTCGCGAGGGCGGATATGGTAGCGGCGCCAATGATATTTCCCGCCAGCAGGCCGAGAACCAGCAGAAAAAATGATTCCGTCAGGATTGCTTTGATGACTCCGGCCGGCTTCATGCCCAGTGCCCGCAGCAGGCCGAATTCGCGGAGCCTTTCAAACACGGCCATCAGCGTGGTGTTGACAATACCGAACCCCATGGCAATAAACACCACCAGAAACCACAGAAAAATAAAACCGTCATAGAGGCGCTGAACGGCTGTGACAAGGGGGAGTAGCTCCTGCCAGGTCTGGACCTCGTATGCGTCCTGCGGCAACTTGCTTTGCAAGTCGGCGGCCAATCGACCCTCCTCCCCCTGTGCCGGCAGAAGAATAGCCGCCTCCGAAATGGCCGGCCCGAGTTTCAGCATTTTCTGCGCGGCGGACAGGCTGATAAAAACGTATTGTTTTTCCGTGGCCTCCAGTTCGGCTCTGAAAATACCGGCGATGCGAAAGGCCCGGGAAGCTATTTCCCCGCCGCTATCCTGGGACATCAAGACCACTTTATGACCCAATTGGGTCTCAAATTCTTCCATCAGGGCTTTTCCAACCAGAATTCCGGTTTCATTACCGCTTTCAAGATAGCGACCCTCGCAGACGGCCCGGCCGATAAAGGATATCCGCGCCTCCCGGGGCGGATCAATTCCCACCAGGGTCACGCCCGCTGAGTAGCGCGCATTGCTTGCAACCGTGTTGACCCGCACCCTGGTCGCCCAGTGAGCCCCAGGGGGCAGGGCGTCCGCCAAGGCCGCTGCCACCGCCTGGACATCGGTCATGCGGTGGTCAACCACCGGATCGTCGCGATACCCCCTGGCGTGCACCTGGATATGGCCGGTCAGGGTCTGGATGCCGTTTCGGATCAGCTGTTCGGAAACACCGCGCATCAGTGCACCCAAAAACAGCATGCTCCACACCCCGATGATGATCGCCAGTAAAATCACCATGGTGCGCCGGGGGTTACGCCAGATATTTCGCCAGCCCAGTTGAAGGTACATCCTCACTCCTTGTAACAGTTGTCAGAGTAAAACCCGGATTTCGTGCTTCGTATTTAAAAGCTTTTCAGTTTAAACCGACGCCATCGCTTCCACAGGCTTCAGCCGCCAGACCTTAAGGGCCGGGTAGAGCGCGGCCAGAAGTGTAATCAACAACACGACCGCAGGTCCGATGGAGGCCGAAAGAAAGGACAGCTGCGGATAAATCCGATCCGGCAATCCATACTGCCGCAGAATATCCGTTGATCCGGGGATATGAATGCCGTGGGCTTGAAAATACAGGGTCACCAGGCTGCCGGCAATGACTCCCGCCAGGATGCCCAGGAGAGTCATGCCCGCCGATTCAAAAATGAGAATCCTGGTCACGCGCCGATGCGAGGTTCCGATGGCCAGTAGAACGCCGAACTCCCGTTTTCGCTCCAGAATCGCCATTAAAAACGTATTAAGGATGCTAAAGGCCATCACCACAATTAAAATGAGATAAAAGATAAACCCGCCGACCAGATCCATCTGGATGCCTTCAATCAGGCCGGGCATCAGCTCTTTCCAGTCAAGGACCACCAGTTCGTCGTTTTTGCCGATGTTTTTGAGGCCCGCCGCCACCGTCACTTTTATTTCCGACACCTGGTCGAGCGCATCGGCAATCGCCACCACTTCGTTGACCGCGCCGCGCATGTTGAAAACATCCTGAAAATAGGCCAGGGGAAGATACATGGCGCGGCGATCCAAATCGTCCTGACCGGAACTGAAAATTCCTTTGACCCTTACCACCGTGGCGGCGATTGAGCCGTCCCGGCCCTGTCCCAGGACGACAATCTCGTCATCCAAATCGACTTTTAAATTCCGGGCCAAAAGCTTTCCCACCAAGGCCAGGTCGACATCCCCCGCCGTCAGATATCTCCCCCTGCGAATCAGTTTTTTTAGGGTGGACACCCTGGCTTCGCGTTGGGGATCGATTCCTGTAACCCGAACGCCGTAGGTCCGATCTTTTGAAGAGACCAGTGCAAACGCGTTGGCGCGGCCGGCGGCGGCAGTCACATGCGCAGATGCCATCAGCAGGTTTTGAACGGCGGCCGGATCCGGCACCACCAGATGGATGCTCTGTTTACGCTGGTAGTCCCGGGCTTGAACCTGCAGGTGCCCGGTGTGAACCTTTACGGCGGAATGGATCATGGTTTCATAAGAACCGAACTGCCAGGACAGCATAAATACCAGCAGCATGCCGGCAAAAGCGACGGCGGCGATGGTGAGGATGGAACGCCTGGGATTTCGCCAGATGTTGCGCCAGGCCATTTTCATGTCAATGGAAAACACGTGCGTCTATCTCCCGGGGTCGCGCAGGGCCGAAAGGGTAAAAAACCGGTCCGGCAAATCATCCTTAAACTGAAGCTCAACGTAATTCAGCAGGGTGTATTCTTGTTCTACATCCGCTTTTTGCATTTTCCATACCCTTGGAAACCGTTTTCCTCCCAGCATCTCTATCCGGCTTCCGGTCATGGCTTTGACCAGCTTTTTTTCCTCATCATAAAATTCCTGCGCCAGCAGGATGTGGTCTTCCCGGATCTTCAGCACCTGCATCCCCCAGACCACCGGCGCCTGGGGGATGGGGATCGATTGAATCACATACACCGTTTGATTTTCATGGGTTTCGGTTTTAACAATCGTGTGGGTATAATCTTCAATGATGCTGTCGGATTTTGCCAGATCATTGTTGGAGAAATCCGACCCCAGCCAGGCTTGGGACATCATGGAGGGAGGAATTTTGATGACGCGATTGACCTTGGGATTATAGGTCCACATGTCGCGCCCGCGTTTGAGGGTGCCGTTTCCCTGATCTTTGGCCGGAGAGACGATGGTAAACAGGCTGTTTTTCTGCCCCCGGGTCCATGCCTTGAGGGTCACGACGCGCTGCCAGGCGGGGCGCTGAATCCGCATTTCCATAGTAGCGATAGAGGCATTTCCGCGATAATAATTGACCGCTGTGGTGATAATGTCCCGGGCGTCAAGGGCGTGGCCGGTCGTGGCCAAAATGACCAGTATGTAAAAATACACAATCACAGCCGCAAGAGGTGGTCTATTCATGGCGGACTCCAATGGCAGACAATTACCGTGGGGACAAATCATAGTTAAGCAATTTAGGGCGTAACGGCCGGCGGTCGCTTATTGAACCGGGGCCGGGGCTGCATCACGCCGATCCGCGACGGTGGGCTACAGCCTCAAAAGGGGGAGGATTTTCCCCCTTTGTAAGGAGCCAAGGGTTTTTCGATCGTTTTTTCAGACAGCTCTATGTTTGCGCCGGCTTTTAACATGTTGAATGATTTCACGAACAAATGCACACTCGCAATGGATCGGACACGGGCTTAAGTTATCCTCATGCAAACAATGCTCCTGACATTGCTCGCTGCCGGTGGCACGCTCGGTGAAAACAGGACCGTCATACAAATCCTCAAAGGCTTCAGCCGGTATGGCAAGGGTTGTTTTGCAGGAATGGTTGAACAGAAAAATTCCTGTTAGAAGCTCTATAAAGTTAACCTGGTAACCGATGAGTTCAATGTCCGGATCTTCCAGAAACTGATCGCGGGTTGACCAATGGAATCCGCACATGGTGCATTGCTTGAAACCGTCGTCGTTTTCTAAAGACTCGTTTTTAGTTTTCATGCCGCCCCACCACGTACGCCTGTTCTTAAATTTGAAATACCATATTAAGATACAAGTACATGGATTCATTGGTTTTGGCAAGAAAATTTGGCAGAAAATATCTTTTGGAATCAAAAACTGATTTCGTTTGAGGTTGACAGTCCGGCAAAGCTCCACTATTGTGCCTGTCCCGCAACGGGGATGCGAAGGGGGGCTTTGCAAAACACCTCTTTCGTTCAATTTCGACGCCTGCCCTGCGGAATGCTGCCCGATGAACCCTGTTTAGTTTCATCACGGCCGAACCTGTTCTTCCGGATCAGGCTGAAATTAAGCAGGAAAATCAGCGAGACATAACGGATGACGCAATGAAGCGGATTACACTTTATGGGCTGATGGCCCTTCATGTGGGGCTTTCGGCCGGCACCTACGTCTTAAGCAAAAAGGCGGCTGTCGGCTTTTCCAATCCCGAGGCCCTGACCCTGGCACGTGCCCTGGGGGCGGCCATCGTATTTTTACTGCTTTCCGGCTGGGCCATCCCAAGGCCGGCCTTTGGCGTTAAAGACTGGACTAAAATTATCGGCTTAGGCCTCCTGCTCGTACCGGCCAATCAGTATTGTTTTCTAAGGGGACTTCAGTACACCGTGCCCAGCCATCCGGCCCTTTTTTACGCCCTGACCCCGCTGGGAGTGCTGCTGATGGTCACCACGTTGCGTCGTCAGCTGCCGCCTCTTGAAAAGACTGTCGGGGTTCTACTGGCGCTAAGCGGTGTGATCGCCGTTTTGCGGCCCTGGAAGACCGGCGGGTTTGCAAGCGAACTCCGCAGCGGTGATTTCTGGATCCTGGCGGCCGTGCTGTGCTGGATCATATACACCGTTGCCGTCAAAGGGATGTGCCGGAATCATGATCCGCGTGTGGTTACCGCCTGGTGCTTAATTGCGGGCGCACTGGCGATGATGCCGCTGGCCGGGCATGCTCTTTTGACCTTTAATTTTGCGGCGCTTGAAGTCAGCGCCTGGCTGGGGCTGGCATGGCTGGTGGCGATCGCCAGTGTCACCATGATGCTGGTCTGGAACATCCTGCTGCGGCACCTGGAACCCGAAGCCGTCGCCATCTGCGCCAATGCCCAGCCTCCGGCTACCGCCGCGCTATCGGCTTTTCTGGCCTGGACCGGGCTGCTGGCAAGCGACCAGGACCTGAGCCTGCTGTTTTTCCTGGGAATGCTTTTGATCATCAGCGGGGTCTGGCTGGTACAGCATTCCGGCCCGCCCTTCTGGCATGCCTTCGGAAAGATTTTTCACCCCGAATAATAAAGGATTGATGAACCCTGCCACCCCGCCTGCGGCGGTATGGGGAGTGCGCTTGGGGTTGCAATTCAATGGGTCAATCGGTTTCGTAGCAATTCAGAATTTCGCCAAAATAAAGCGTATGGTAATCTTTTTCCGGATAAATGGACCGATCACAGTCTTTGTCCAGATGGGCCGGATCCATGGCGGATTTATAGACAATCTTGCACTCGTAATGGCGACCTTTGACAGCAACAATGGGCGACGCCACCTGGCGGCTCTGTGCCGTTTTCAGACCACATTCCTTGAATTTGTCGTAATCGCGTCCGGATTTTGAGCCGCAAAAGCCGATCGCTTTGCTCATATCTCCCAGGGGGACCGTAACCGTAAAATCTGTGGCCGCTTCAATAATCCCAAAGGTGTGCCGGGTGAGCCTCACGGCCACCATTATGATGGGCTTGCGCCAGACAAAGCCGAAGGCGGCCCACCCGATGGTCATGGTGTTGAGCCGGTCCCCGGATTTTACGGTTAAAAACGCTCCCTTTTTGATTTTGTTGATGGACTCGTCCGCAACGCGCATATAATCCACAGTTTTCATAATAAGATCCTATGTATCAATTTAGCTGTTTCTCAAATCATCGAGCCTGATTGGGTTCGGGCCGCAACGCACCGCAACAATATTACGATCCTTTTATATCCGGTTAACCGGTTGTTTCCGAAAACAAACCGGCGGGCGCTTCACAGGCCGCGGCCGCTTTTTTGTTTTCCACATAATGAGCCGCTGCCAGGGCAGCCGTGGCGCCGTCGGCGGCGGCAGTAATGATCTGTCGCGCGTATTTTTCCCGCAAATCGCCGATGGCAAACATGCCGGGAACATTGGTTTCGCACTTATGATCGGTGATGACATAGCCGTTTGAATCCAGGTGAATATCCGGCGGAACCAACTGGTTGTTGGGATTAAAGCCGATAAAGATAAACACGCCGTCGGTGGCGACCTCTCTTTTTTCACCGGTTTGGGTGCTTTCGATAGCCACCGAGCGGACCCCGCTGTCATCGCTGTTAACGGCAATGGGAATCGAGTTCCAGAGGACTTCGATCTTGCACTCTTCCCTGATGCGCTGCTGCAGGAGCATGCCGGCCCGCAGCGCGTCGCGCCGGTGAACGATATACACCTGTTTCGCCAGCTTGGCCAGATAGAGGGATTCTTCGGCGGCGCTGTCCCCGCCGCCGATAACAACGACGGTTTTATTGCGGAAGAAAAAACCGTCGCAAACGGCACAGTAGGAAACGCCTTTGCCGTAATTGGTGTCTTCGCCCGGAATATTGAGCTTGCGCGGGTTGCCGCCGGTGGACAAAATAATGGCATGTGCGGCCAGGCGCTCTTTATTGTCCAGCACCACCGAATGATACTCCCGGCCGGGCTCCACGGCAAGGACTTCCCGGTTCAGGATTTCCAGGCCGTAAGACTGGGCGTGCTGCGTGAAATTCATGGCCAGCTCCGCTCCTTTGATGCGTTCGGTCCCGGGCCAGTTTTCCACCTCATCGGATAGCGTTATCTGGCCGCCGGTCAGGCCCTTTTCAATCAGGACCGTTTTCAGCGCCGCCCGCATGGTGTAAATCCCCGCGGTAAGTCCGCCGGGCCCCCCCCCGACAATAATCAGATCATAGATTTCGTTCTGCGACAAGGTTGTTCTCCTTAATTGTATGTTGTTGCAAGCATAAGGGGTCCCGTCAAGCCCCTGAACCCTTAACCTTTCTGAACCATATGTGGCACATTATATAAATATTTACAGATACCGCAACCTGTTTTTTAACCCCGTGCTGCCGGGGAACGACTCCGGCCGGAAGAAGCCGCTGGGGGCCTGTTTTCAAGATTTTTCCGGCGGGTGTAGGAAAAAAGCTCAATGAGCTGACCCCGGCCAAGATGCTCGGTTTCCACGGCAAAAGCGCTGGAACGGTAAAGATTCCAGTTGGCGCGGATACCCTCCGGAACCTTCAGGGTGTCGAACAGCGGGCTTCCCGGCGGCAAATAAAACGGGGAAGGGCCCACCAGAACCCCCAATCCCAGCAGATAATCAATGCTTCCCCTGATTTCCGTGTAGGTCTGTCCCGGAAGTCCGATGATCACATAAACCGTAACCATAAAACCAAGCTCCCGGGCATCCATGATGATCGAACTAAACTCGCTGCGCGGCAGGGGGCGATGGTAACGTTGCTGAAGGCCGGCATCACGGGTTACGTAAGAAAGATTTAATCGTCGGAAACCGGCCCGGCGCATCAGCCTGAGCAGAGAGCTGTCCAGGGTCGGGAAGCAAATCCCATTCATGGCGGTCAGTTCTATTTCTTTCAAAACCGGATGGTTGCTCACAGCGCCAAGCAGCTGATGGAACCATTTCTGATCAAAAGACAGATTGTCGTCTTCGAAATTAAAAATCCGCACGCTTCGGCAGAGATAGTTCCATTCCATTTCACGAACGACCGCATCCACACTCCGATATTCAATCCCGCGGCCGAACATGGCCCGGGCGCTGCAAAAGTCGCACCCGTAGGGACACCCCCGCCCGGCGGTAAGGGAAACATAGTTTTTTCTGCCCATGCGGTAAACACCCTCCGGCAGTAGGTCGTGGGCCGGCTCAAGGGTTTTCCAGTTCAGCGGCTCCGCATGGGTCGCGCGCCCGTTCAGGCGGGAATTTATAAAGGCGGGAAGGCTTTTCTCGGCCGGACCGGCTAAAACCGCATCGATCCGGGGTGCACGCTTCCGAATCTGGTCGGCAAACACACTGGCATGGTGGCCCCCGATAAAAACAGGTACGTTCGAATGTGACTTGATCAAAGTGGCCAGCTTATTCACGCTGCTGAAATAAGCGGTAAACTGGGACGTGATGCCGACCATGTCCGGCGCAAATTCTTCGATGGTCCGGACCATTTCCGCATCAGAAATACCGAAGCGGTAATAGCGCTTGAATAATAACTGATCCCGCTGCAAAAACGGTTCCAGATAGCGAAAATCCGGCGGCAACGGCAGACGGGTTTTTTTTAAGGGGTTGAGACAGTCCAGAATCCGAACCGTAACACCCAGCTTGCGGAGCACGGCGGCGGCATACACCAGTCCCAGGGGATACAGGCGTATGGCCGTGGTATAAAAATCCTCAAGGGGTGGTTGAATCAGCAGAACGCGCATGTCTTGCCGCAGCTATCGCCCGGGAATAACAATACGGGACTGTTCCTTGAACAGGTTGGCTCGGTTTACGGCTAAACCAAAAGGTTCGTTCTGTTCGTCTGCCATGAATTGCTTCCTCCTGTGAGATAGATAAACTGTTTCAGCCTGACGGCCGCCTGCACCCTAACAGATCAACTTTCAGAACGCAACCAAATCCACCCCTTCAAGCTGACGGATTGTTCCTGAAAACGACTTGACAACTTCCAGGCATGTTGGTTAATTTAAATGCTACGATAATTATAAAAAATAAGATAAAATCTTCCCGCTTGAGCGGAACATTCTTTCAACCATTTCATTTCACGGAAGGAGGCAATATGTCTGGAAAAATTCGCTGGTTAGGTCATTCGTTTGTTGAATTTACAACAGCCGACGACAAGGTGGTTCTTTTTGATCCCTGGACCAAGGATGACGGCAACCCGGGCTGTCCCGTCGTCACCGAAGAAATTCAGCGGGCCGATCTGGTGCTCGTGAGTCACGATCATTTTGACCACCTGGGTTCTGCCGCAGCTATCTGCAAAAAAACCGGCGCGCTTCTGGGCGGTCCGGTTCAAACTGTCAAACGGCTTGTGGGAGAAGGTTTTAATGAAAAACAGGTCGTCAACTTCGGTTTTGGGTATATGGTCGGCGGCGGCGTTCAATTGGACTGGGTCAAGGTCACCTCCACGCCGGCATTTCATTCATCCGATACGGCCTGTGCTCTCGGTAATATTGTCCAGGCGGCCGACGGCGCCACCGTTTATCATGCCGGCGACACCGCCCTGTTCAGTGAAATGGCCCTTTACGGCCGTCTCTACCCCATGGATGTTGCCATCGTACCCATGGGTGGCGTTTTTACCATGGATGCTTATCAGGCCGCCGAAGCCGTTAAAATGCTTAGCCCCAGGAAAGCGATGCCGATCCATTATGCATCATTTCCCATCGTTGCCAAAACCGCCGATGAATTCATCAGGTTGTGCGGTCAAAAAGCACCCAATGTGGGGGTGATGGCGCCGGCGGCCGGTGAAAGTGTGGCCATTTAATTCATTTGGAAGGAGTTTGGTATGCCTATTTTTGAATATGTTTGCAAAAAATGCGATCACTGCTTTGAACACCTTACTTTTTCCAGCAGCGACCCGTCGCCGGTCTGCCCCAAGTGCCATAGTAAAAAGGTGCAAAAACTCATGTCGGCAGGATGCGTCCGCCCCAGCGGAATCCCTGCCGGCTCCGGCGGTTTCAATCAGCCGGCCTGTAAACCCGCCGGCGGAGGCTGAGGGATTTAACGGGACCCCCTGTCAGGGGATCAGCCATTGTTAAAAATTGACAGCGCGGTGGATACCGGCTAACGCTGCCGTAAACCGATACGATAAATGTAAACAGCCACTATTGCCGCTGCGGTGTATATGCAGACGGCGACCAGAAAAACACTTCGCATCCCGAACCATATGGCCATGGAAGCCCCCAGCATCGGCGCCAGGCTGCGACCGGCTGCGGTAATGCTGGCGCTCAGGCCGAAGATGGCACCCTGGCTGCCGGATTTGTCCTGTAAATTCATCAGGGCCGCCACAGATGGAATCATGCCGCCGTTGGCCAGACCGGTCAGAGCCTGCAGCATCACCAGCTGCCATGGAGCGGTGACAAAGGCCTGGGGCAGATAAAAAATTATGGCAGCCAGCACCGACACCATCAGGATCCGGCCATGGCCGATACGATCGCCTATTCGTCCCATCACGGCCCCGCTGACAGAACTGGTTACCGCCATGGCGCCCATCATGAGTCCGGTTACAGTCGCAACCCCGGCCGTTGTCCCCATCAGCTGCATGATAAACAGCGCTGCGATGGGCATGATGAGCATACGCCCAATGGCTTGCAGAAACGTAATGACATAAAGATGGATCATGACGGGCGTCTGCAGCAGCCAGCGATAACCGGCTATAAATCGCGGTCGTTTGGTTTTTTCGACGGGATGAAAGTCTTCCTTTACCCATAACAGCACCGCAGCGCCGGACAGCGCCAGCAGGGTGCCGGTTATCCAGAAGCTTTCCCTGAAACCAATTGCCTCACCGATAACACCACCCAGCAGAGGCCCAACCGCAACGCCGACCCAGGCGCCGGTCTGCAGCAGGCCAAGGGCTTCGCCGGAATGTTCCCTGGGAGCCGAAGCCGCCACCAGTGCATTTGCCGCCGTCATGGTTCCGGACACCAGCCCTTGCAACGCCCGCAGCAGAGCCAGCTGCTCCGCACTTTGGGCAAAACCCATCGCCGCCAGCAACACCGCACCGCCGAATGAAGCCCGCGCCAGCATCAATTTGCGGCCGAAACGATCCGCCACCGCGCCCCAGATGGGCGCAGAAATCATCATGGTGAGGGATTGGGCGGAGAAGACCATGCCCGACCAGAATTCCGTCGAGCCCATCGTTGATACGCCCAGTTGTTTTACATAAAGCGGCAGAAAGGGAATTACCAGACTGAACCCCGCCATGGAAACCAGCTGGACTGCGAACATGATATAAAGATTTCTGCGCCAGGGCGGCATTCACATTTTTCCTTCCGCACATATTATTTTTAAATGGCTGCATCGGATATACCCCATCAGGGGGTGGAAATCAAAACAATCTTCCGAAAGGGGGCGGTGTGCAAAGGCCCCCCGAATTTTGGTCTCGACAAAAGCGATTCACGGTAGTATTATACACCATTCAGACACAAACAGTTTTTTAGACTGATACCTCACGCTATCTCCCGGTGGACAGCGGAGATGAAAGAAAGCATGTTTATTCGTTTTCTAGAGGACGGTCATGAATGATCCGCTGAACATTCTCGGTATCGATATCGGTTCCGTCTCTGTTTGTGCGGCCGTCGTAAGCCCCGACGGCCAAATCCTGCGCAGCGCTTATTCCTTTCATTTTGGTCAGATCGGCCGGACGCTTAAATCCATGTTAAAATCCTTTGATCTGTCCGATGTCGGCCGGATCGCTGCAACGGCCTCAACCCCTTCTTTCGTTAACGCTCACCGGCGATACGACAACCGGCTGACCGCAATCGCAGCGGCAAGACATTTTCATGAAAAGATCGGTTCCATCCTGATTGTCGGCGGTGAAAAATTCGGTGTGCTCTGGTTCGATGAAAACGGCAATTACCGCAACTTTAAAACCAACAGCGGTTGCGCCGCCGGAACCGGCAGCTTCCTGGATCAGCAGGCCCGCCGGCTCAATTTAAGCGGTGTTGAAGAACTCGGCCGGATCGCTCTGAACAGCCGCGGCAACCTTCCCCAAATCGCATCCCGCTGCGCCGTATTTGCCAAAACTGACCTGGTTCATGCTCAGCAGGAGGGTTATAGCCTGGCAGAAATCTGCAATGGTCTCTGTTTCGGCCTGGCCCGCAATATCGTCGATACGCTATTTGTTCGCGAACCTCCGCGAACCCCGATTATTTTTACCGGCGGGGTGTCCCAAAACAAGGCGGTCGTTAAACATATTGAAACGCTGATCCAAAAAAACATCCATGCCGACAACACTCATTTTTACGGAGCAGCCGGAGCGGCCTTGAGCCTACAGGAAGAATCTGATGCCATCACGCCGCAAACGAGGGTTTCGATCGATAACATCCTGATATCGCAACAGCGCCGCTATATCTATTTCCACGAACCGCTTAAGCTTAAGCTCTCCGACTATCCCGATTTTAAAAGCATTGAAACTTATGAATATCTGCCGGAAGGGTTTTCCGGGCTGCATCCCGTTGAAGTCGATGTATATAAAAAACCGGCTCCGTCCCGGATCTGGCCGGTTTATATGGGGTTTGATATCGGTTCAACCAGCACCAAGGCTGTGCTCCTCGACAGCGATAATGACGTCATCGCGGGTTTCTATACCCGTACGGCCGGTCGTCCCATCGACGCTGTACAGGAAATTCTTTGTACCATCGCAGATTGGGCTCAAAAACATCATATTGAGATTTCTTTTCATGGGGTTGCCAGCACCGGTTCCGGTCGCAAATTAATCGGAAAAATTTTAGGGGCCGACATGGTCATTGATGAAATTACGGCCCATGCCAGAGCGGCGGTAAAACTGAACCCAAAGGTGGATACCATCATTGAAATCGGGGGCCAGGATTCTAAATTCACCACCCTGAAAAACGGACAGGTCACTTTCAGTATCATGAACACGGTCTGTGCCGCCGGAACCGGAAGTTTCATCGAAGAACTCGCCCAGAAATTGGACTGCCCGCTGAACGATTATTCCCGCCGTGCGGAACACCTTCAATCGCCGGCTGCCAGCGACCGCTGCACGGTTTTTATGGAAAGAGACATCAACCACTATCTGAGCGAAGGCTATCCGGTCGATTCGGTCCTGGCGTCCGTGCTGCATTCCATCCGCGAAAATTACCTCAGCAAGGTGGCCATTGAAAAGAACATCGGTGAAACCATTCTTTTTCAGGGCGCCACGGCTAAAAATAAAGCGCTGGTGGCGGCTTTCGAACAGCGCCTGCAAAAGCCCATTCACGTTTCAAAATTTTGCCATTTAGCGGGCGCCATGGGAAGCGCACTGTTGCTGGCGGATCAGGGGGTCTCCGGCACCCGTTTTCGCGGATTAGAGATTTACCGCAAGCACATCCCGATCACTTCGGAAATATGCACCCTGTGTACCAACCACTGTAAAATTACCGTCGCCGACATAGACGGTGAAGCGGTTGCCTACGGGTTTTTATGCGGCCGGGAATATCATACTCAAAACTTTATCAGCAACAACCGATCCGGTTTTGATTTATTAAAAACAAGAAGAAAAATATTGTCGCCTGAAAAGCCCGGCGGAAAGCATCAGCCGATTACCATCGGCCTTCCGGCGGCACTGCACCTGTTCGAAGACCTGTCTTTCTGGCAGACATTTTTCAGGGCCCTTTCAATTCGAACCATCATCAGCCGGGATAGGGATGATGCCCTTAAAACCGGCAAACAACTGGCCGGTGCGGAATTCTGCGCCCCCATCACCGCTTTGCACGGACATGTCGGCGCACTCCTGGGTCGTTGCGATTATGTGTTTTTACCTTATTATTTTGAACAAAAAACTTCTGAAAAGGACGTCCGGCGTCAATACTGCTATTACACCCAGTTTTCTCCCTGCCTGACGCCCGCTATGGGCGGGCCGCACAATCGTCACATCTTTCTTAAACCGCTGGTTTATTATCTTTACAACAGTTTTCATACCAAGGCCCAGCTCTATCGGGTGCTCAAATCCGCTTTGCCGCAACCGGTCGGTTTTCGGGACGTGTCGACCGCTTTTGACAAAGCGCTGCGGGCTAAAGCCTCTCAATCGTTGAAGCTTAAAAACATTTACACAAAAGAAACCGGCAACACCGACGCCCCGCATGTCGTTCTGCTGGGGCGGCCCTATACGGTTCTGTCTAAAACGATGAATAAAGGCATCCCCGACATTTTCGCTTCCCTTGGGATCAAAACCTTTTACCAGGACATGCTGTCATACACCCGTGCGGACGTCCAACCGATTCGCCCCCTGCTCAGCGAAATTCACTGGCTGTATGCCGCCGGAATTCTGGAAGCGGCGGAGGTTGCCGCTAAAACAGACGGCGCTTACCCGGTTCTCGTGACGGCCTTCAAATGTTCGCCCGATTCTTTTGTGGTTGAATATTTCAAGATGATCATGGCGGCTCATGAAAAACCTTATTTGATTTTACAGCTGGATGAGCACGCTTCCAGGGTGGGATATGAAACCCGGATTGAAGCCGCTGTCCGTTCATTTGTAAATCATAATGCCGCCCAAAAACCTGCCGCAGCCCCCCGCTATGCTCCGCTGCTCAAGCCCCTGCCTGAAAAAACCATGGCCGATAAAATTTTGATTATTCCCAACTGGGACGCTCTCGCCGCGCCCCTGATTGCCGCCAACCTTCAAAGCGTCGGCATCGACGCCAGGTTTTTGGAGGAAAGTTCGACCGGCATTCGGCGCAGCCTGCGGCACAATACCGGCCAGTGTATTCCCTTGAATATCATAGCTCAGGATTTTGTCGATTATATTCACACCCGTGACCTGGACCCGGCACGATGCATCCTGTGGCTGGTCTCCGGTCAGATCCCCTGCAACCTGAAGCTGTATCCTTACCACATCAAGAACCTGTTACAAACCTACGGAAGGGGGCTTGAAAAAGCCGGTGTTTATGTGAGCGCCCTCTCCATGGCGGAAATTTCAGTCAAGCTGCCCCTGAACAATTATTTTGCATATATGTTCGGCGGTTACCTCCGTAAAATGGGCTGCCGTTTGCGCCCCTACGAAAAAATCCGCGGGGCCACCACGGGTGCGATTGCAAAGAGTCTTGACATCCTGACCGCTGCGTTTCGGGAAAACCGCTCCAAAACCGACGCCGTTGCCAAAGTGGTGTCCCTGTTTGAAACCATCGCAGTCAAAAAACCGGAAGAATGCCCATACCGGCCCAAAGTTGCTGTATTCGGAGATTTATTTGCACGGGACAATGACGTGATCAACCAGAACCTGATACGATTTGTCGAGGACAACGGCGGCGAGGCCTTAACAACCCCGTACAGCTGTCATATCAAGATGATTGCCAGACCTTACTTAAAAAAATGGTTTGCCGAGGGTAATTATTTAACGGTTCTGAAATCCCTGACGCTGTTTCAAACGGCCAAACGCAAAGAGGCGTCTTATTACAAGTACTTTGAACGAATTTTAAAGGAGCCGATGCCACAATACGATGAGCCCCCTGAGGAGATTCTCTCTCAATACGGGCTCCGGATGGAACACACCGGTGAGTCCATGGAAAATCTGTTAAAGATTCACTACGTCAAGAAATACCACCCGGATGTTGCCCTGTTCGTCCAGGTCAGCCCCGCGTTCTGCTGCCCGGCGCTGGTGACCGAAGCCATGGCGAAAGAAATAGAAAATAAAGAGGGGACGCCCATTATCTCCATTACGTATGACGGTACCGGCGGCAATAAAAATGATGCCATTATCCCGTATCTTAAATTGCTTCAAACTGAGCAAAATTCCGGTTGCCACATAAAATCCGGTTAAATCAGCCCCTGGTCTTTTAATACCGTCATGGCGCGCTGGCCGATCGTGGTGACCCGGCTGAGCGCCCGTGTCAAATGGAAGTTTGCTTCCGGCAGGATCTGCGAATCAAGCATCACTTGGGCCATATCAAAATCTTTTTCACTTTCACGCCATAAGTTCCCGCCGCCCAACTTCCCGGCAAGATGAAGCTCTTGATAGATCATTGCCAGCGCTGTTCGAATCACACCGATCGCTCCCCTTTTTTCAAATTCCGGTAAGGAGACGCTTTGATCTATTGCCTGGGAAACCCAAATCAAACCTGCTTTTATTTTTTCACTTTGAGAAAATGCCGTGACGGCTTCCCGGGGGGTCATGGGCGCTGTCCTTTCATCAAGTTGCTCTGTCATATTTTATTCCCCTTGTATCGGATATCAAGGAACCCGGTAAATGTGATCAAACAACCTGTCGGCTATCTCCACATTCAGCCCCTTTAGAATCTTATATTCTTCAAGCGCGGCGGCTTTATCCCCGGCATTTAAATAGAGGATGCCCATGTTAAAGTGCGGCGGCGCAAAATCAGGGTCCATCCGAATAGCCGCCTTATAGGAAGCAATTTCATCCTGGCCGTTGCCGAGTTTCCCATACGCAACGCCCATCTGATACTGTGCCGATACCGATTCCGGGTCGATTTGAAGGACCCGCCGGTAGGCCGCTACCGCGGCTTCATGGCGGCCCTGTTCGCTCTGGATCAGTCCGATAAAATAATACGAGGGCGCATGCCTTGGGTTAATCCGTAAAACCTCTTTAAAGGCCTGTTCGCCCGCATCAAAGGACTGAAGCTGGCTGAAAATAATTCCCAGATCAAATAGCGACAGGGCATGATCCGGATCAATATCAACGGCTTTTTTATAATACACAATCGCCTCTTCATAACGCTCCAGAGAACCGTAATAGCGACCCAGATTGTAGTAGGGTGTTGGATTCTCGGGGTCTGCTCGGACAGCCTGCCGGAAGGCCGCAATGGCGGCATCAGGATCATCCAGCCCCACATAACAGCTTCCAAGACCATACCAGGCCAAAACATCATCCGGGCTTTTTTCAGCGGCTTCCTTATAGTAACGGAGCGCTTCCTTGTACTCCCCCTTGACAGAATAGTTAAATCCCTTTTTACATAGTTCTTCAGCCAGCCGGGGAGTCTTGCGGCCGATGTCATAAGTCCATTCCGATAGCGACCGGGATTTGTCCAGGTGTTTTAAGTTGATAACCCCCCGGCTGGACACCGCAAAATTTAAATTCTGCCCCATCGCGGCCTGAAAAGAAACGACTCCGACCACCCGGCCTTTCATGTTAACAACCGGCCCACCGCTCGACCCCGGTGAAATCGGCGCTGAAAGCTGAAAAACCTTTCCCACCACCGGCAGATCCCGAACCGCCGATACAATCCCTTCGCTGACGGTCTGGGCAAAGCCCAGGGGACTTCCGACAACCAGGATCCGTTCACCAATGGCCGGTTCTTCTTCCGTCAGATCGACCCAATATGCCGCTTTTTCCGGTATGGCTACCCGGACCTTGATAATATCCGCCTCCTCGTTTTCGGCAACTACCCGTTCAATCGGATATTTGCCGCCGTCATGGGTCTTAACTTCGGCACTGTAGGCGCCTTTGAGAACATGGTGGTTGGTAATCAGGTGGCCATTTGCATCCATAAAAAAGCCGCTGCCCAAATCGGCGGCGGCGCCGTTCATATCGTAAGTAACGACCGTTACAACCGCCGGCTGAACTTTTCGAACCAGGCGGATCAGTACCTCAGAATCCGACCCGCTTTTGATGGAAAAATCCGCACAACCCATAAGAAACAAAAGGATTCCAATGCCCATCACCCAACCGCTATTTTTTTTTACATTCATTTTGACCGCCTTGGGTGCTGCCGACCTTAGGGGATACTCCGTAATAGGCAGCGTTGCCTGTTGTGATTCCGGGTCAGTATCCGGATTTTATTCCAAAAGCCGACCGCAACATTAATAATATAAATCCCTTGGATGCAGCCTGTCAACGTGGGTCCGTCTTTCCGTGGTTGCCCAGGGATATCCCGACGAAATGTATCTGCGAATGTCTGTGTGAAAAAGCGCAGCGCCTGGCTTTTTAGAATGATCAGAAAAGTTCCAGCTGACGCTGGGATTTTTTTTTCAGGTCACTCGGCGCCGGTATTTCTTTTAACCTTAAATCGATCTGTTCGATAAAAGGCGAGGCTTTTCGAATTTCCTTCTTACCATAAATCCGGCGCGTTCTAGCGTAAGTAAAAAAAAGTCTTTCTTTCGCCCGGGTCATGGCCACGTAAAACAGCCTTCTTTCTTCGGCGCTATCCGTTTGGGCTGCTCCTGAACGTTGCAGGGGGATATATCCGTTTTCACAGCCGCAAATAAAAACCACCGGAAACTCGAGACCTTTGGCGGCATGCATCGTCATCAGGGCAACCCGTTCCGACCGAGGCACATACATGTCGGTGTCATTTTGAAGCGCCAGGGTGGCGATAAAGTCCGCGTGTCGGCGGCCGTATGTTTCGGCGTGCTCCCTGAGCACACGGAAAGCCAAAGCGGATTGTTCTTTATTTTGAACAGCCGTAGCCAGGTCGGTTTTTCCGGCAACATAGTCTAATGTTTCTCGGACGGTCATATTTTCTGTTTCTCGGCGCATTTGATCAAGGCGATCCAAAAAACGAATCAATTGCTTCTGTCCGCTTTTTCTCATACCGTGAATCGGAAAACGCCGGACGTGTTTCAGGGATTCATATAGGTTAGTTTTGTTGCCAAACGACCACTTTCTGAAATGTTTCAGAATGCTCAGAGACACCCCGGGTGGTAGGATGTCCTTTAGCCGCTCCATATCCATAAAGGAACCCACTCCGGAGATGAGTCTTAATAAAGAGATGGTTTCTGAAATCCCTTTGTCCGCATATATACTGTCCCTATTGACAAGCTGGTGGGGTATGCCGGCGGCACCAAAGACCTCGGAAAATATTTTCCCTTGAATTCCGGTTCGATACAAAACTGCAAAATCGGAGAAACTTCGATCCAGTTCAGCCGTTACCGGTTTTTGGGCGTTAAAATCGATATAATGAAATCCGGTGCCGCCGATCATGGTTTCAATCATTTTACCGACAGCAACCGCTTCGGCCCGTTCAGATGCCGCCTCTATCATCGTAATGGTCTTATACCCCTCCTTATAGGAATAATTTCTTTGGCGAAACTCCTCTGCCAAAAAGGGGATATGTTGAACCGTATCTTTCTTCGTTCCGACAGGTTGCCTCGAAATAAGCTGATGGGCCGCATCGACAATTGCCCGGGTTGAGCGGTAGTTTCGTGTAAGTTTGATTACTTCGGCATCGTCAAAAGCTGAAATAAATTCTTGGAAGTATTTTGTATCGGAGCCCCTGAAGCCGTATATGGACTGGTCGGGATCGCCGATAACACAGATTTGTACAGCAGGGGAGGATAAAAGTTGCAACAGGCGGTGCTGTCCCAGGTTAATATCCTGAAACTCGTCAACAAAGATAAATTGGAATCTGTCCTGATACTTTTTTCGTGCTGCCGGATCGGATTCTAATTTTTTGACGGTTTTAAAAATCAGGTCTTCAAAGTCGTAGAGGTGCTGATGAGATAACAGTTGCTGGTATAAACCGTAAAGCACAGAGAAACCTTTGGTATCAAGACTGGTACTAAATTCTGACGCGAACGAGCCGTTAATGTCGGACGAATCCATTAGCATCTGCTTGGCAAGCCGTATATGTTCCAATAAATTTGCGGGATTCGCAGAAACCTGTCCGCCCTGACTTTTAAACAGATCGACGGCTTCGTTTAAAAAAAACATCTGTTCGGTTTCATCGATAATCGTATGGGCGGGATTCGGCGCCGAAACATCCGAAAGGTTCTGGTTCAGCTCTCTTAAAATTTGATAACAAAAGCCATGAAAGGTCGTTATAAGCGGCATCTTTTGTGAGGTTGTATTCCCTACCGATATTCTCTCGTACATTTCATGGGCCGCTTTGTTTGTAAAAGTAACCGCCAGAATATTTTCAGGAAAAACGTTTTGGTTCGTCATCACATGAGCGATCCGGCGTGTCAGCGTCAAGGTTTTACCGGTACCTGGCCCTGCAACGATTATGGTGGCCCTATTTTTAACTTGAACGGCCTGAATCTGTTCCGAATTTAGCTCTTTTTTTTCTATATCTTTATTGTCTTCACTTAATAAAAAGGGGGTTGAAATATTCGCACTTATAATAACCGCTTTCGGCTGAGTATCCTTAATGCCTTTTTTTTGAACTTTTATTTTTTTTGGAGGTGGTTCAAAAAGTGTTTTTTGACCGAAGTATTTTTCCTTCTCGCCGGGGTTAAATATTTTAACTTTCCCATACTCCCCATCATACCCCGGAGCTATAAACAATTCTCCGCGTCGCATTCGGGATATGGCCTCTGCCAACAGGGGCGCACCGGACCTTTGAATATTTTCAATTGATAGGTCGTGAAGAATATTACTTTCAGAACCTAATTCATTGAGAAATTTATAGTACTGCTTTTGAACTGTTTTGCTTTTGGGGCCTGATTTTAAAATTTCAGCCAAAATTTCCGTTAAGGGAATGGAACTGTAAAAAGGGGGATGTTTTTCGGGCAGTACCGTTACCGGCCTGTCCGCCAGTTCTTCAACCCGATTTAACACCCCCAGCGTCAATGGCCTCCCGCATTTAGGACATATGCCATTGTTTTGATTTGTTTTTTTTGGATAAAAGAAAACATTACATTTTCGATGTCCGTCCAGGTGATACTTCCCTTCTTCGGGAAAAAACTCATACGTTCCTAAAAATTTTTCGTCGTTCCTGTCTTTTATGGCGGAAAAAATGTGATGATAGGAAAGATCGGTATTAAAAATATTCGATTCTCTGCCGAGATTCTGAGGGGCATGTGCATCCGAATTGGATATTAATGTGTATTTATCCAGACGGGACACCCGCCAGTTCATCGCCGGGTCCGAGGAAAGCCCGGTTTCGACCGCAAAAATGTATTTACTGTGTTCTTCAAAACATTCTTCAATGGAGTCAAAACCGGATTTTGAACCCATTACCGAAAACCAGGGTGTCCATATATGCGCGGGTATTAAAACAGATTGTTCCGAAGTCTCAAACAATATTTCCAGTAAATTTTTGGCGTCCAGGCCCAGTATAGGCCTGCCGTCTGAATGAATGTTTCCGACAGCTCCCAACTTTTCATTGATGCGTGCGGCTGTTTTTAAATCGGGAACCATAACCAAATTGTGATTTTTACGGGTTTTATCTCCTTTTTTATAAATATTGCTTATCTCTGTTGTTAAAATAAAACGGACCGTTGACCGGCAAGACAGGGGTACCTCTTTGTCACAAGCAAGCGCTATTTTTTCTTTAAGCCGATAGAGTCCTTCCTCGGCTGGAACAAGTTTTTCACTTATTTCCAAAAACCATTGGGGGTGGGTAAAATCGCCGGTCCCTACAACGGTAATACCCTTTACTTGAGCGGCAATATATAAATTTTCAAGATCAAGATGTTGAGAAGTAGCTCTGGAAAATTTTGAATGAACATGAAAATCTGCGATAAACTTCATAAAAACCTCTAATTTTATAATTTTCTTGTAAAATATATAAAAACACGCTATATATTTATTCCATATAAGTTTAAATACAATATATGGATGTTTTTGATTATTATTACTTTATAAATAATAAAGAACTTTACCATCGAACCTGATTTCACAACGTTGGCGTCGGTTTTTCGATCAAACTAACCGCTGAAGTGGCCAGCGACTGGACTGACACGTAATTTGTTAATAACTTTCTAATTATAAACAAACAAAGCTGATGGGGTTTGTAATCATTATAATTTAGATATAAATTATAATGTTATGAGTCCTTAAAAACATAATTTTTTTTAATAAAATTAAATAATTAAAATTTTATTGTATTTATGAACATGCCTTATTAATATTACTATAAATATATAATAATAAGGAACACAAATGAAATTTATAATCAAAAAAGAACATATGGTAAATGTTTTATCAAAGATCCAAGGTTTAACTGGACGTAAAAGCAATCTGGCTATTACGGCCAATGTTTTGATAAAAACTTCAGACCGAGGATTATTGTTAGCTGCAACGGATCTTGAAACCGGATTTGAGGGCTATTACCCCGCAAACATGGATTCGGAGGGAAGTATCGCCATTAACGCCAGAAAATTATATGAGATCGTAAGAGACTTTCCGAGCGATGAAATAATTGTTACGGAAGTTGAAAACCGCTGGATCGAAATAGGCAACAAAAATATCGAATATCATCTGGTGGGAATGAATCCCGATGATTTTCCTTCAATCCCGAAAATTGAAGAGGCCGAGTTTTTTGATGTAGAATCTCGAAAGCTTAAGAATATGATAGAAAAAACGCTGGTAATAGGTGCATCAGATGATAAGCGCGCCCATATTGTTGGCGTTTTTTTCGAGAGAATAAAAACAAACGATGAAAAAATTATAAGAATGGTTTCTACGGATGGCAGCCGACTTTCAACGGTTGATGTTATTTTTAATAAAGAGTTTGATCTACCGATAGGGCCCGGGATCATCATACCCAAAAAAGGTTTAAATGAGGTAAATAAATTTTTAGACGAGGAAGGTCCGGTTCAAATAGGGATAAAAGACAATAACTTTATTGTAAAAAAAAATATGGAAACCATTATTATAAGACTGCTTGAAGGAGAATTTCCAGCTTATAAAGACATCATTGTAAAGGGAAAAACAAATGTGATTAAATTTGACAGACAACAGTTTTTAATGATGTTGAAAAGGATGTCCATTTTATCTTCGGAAAATTATAAAGGAGTCATATTTAATTTTTTAAATAACAAACTGCTTATCAGTTCAACCAACCCGGATATAGGGGAGTCTAAAGAAGATATGGACATCTTATATGAAGGTAAACCCATGGAAATTGCCTTTAATCCTCGTTACTTCATTGATGCCCTGAACGTGATAGATGATAAAATGATCATTTTAAATATGGACAATGAAGAAAAACCGTGCGTGATTGAAGGAGAGGAAGATAAAAATTTTATAAGCGTCATTATGCCGATGCGAATATAATATGGATTGACCTAAAAATAATCAAATAAAAATATGATGGTGGCTTAAAAAAATATGAATAGGGAGTTAAATAAATATAACGAAGATAATATAAAAATATTAGAAGGTCTTGAGGCGGTTCGTAAAAGACCGGCCATGTACATCGGAAACATAGATGTCGAAGGACTTCATCATCTGGTTTATGAAATTGTCGATAACAGTATAGATGAAGCGATGGCCGACGCCTGTGATACGATCAATGTGTTTATACATAAGGACAACAGTGTTACGGTCGTGGATAATGGGCGCGGAATACCGGTGGGAATTCATAAGACGGAAAAAGTTCCGGCGCTTGAAGTCGTCATGACGAAACTGCATGCCGGCGGCAAATTTGACAATGATTCCTATAAGGTTTCAGGGGGCCTTCACGGTGTTGGTGTTTCAGTGGTGAATGCACTCTCAAGCGTATTGGAAGTTGAAGTTTATACGGATGGAAACATTTATCATCAGCGATATGAAAAAGGGAAAAAAGCAACCGAATTGACCCTTATCGGAAAAACCCGAAAACGCGGAACCAAAGTGCATTTTAAACCGGATACGGAAATTTTAACGACGGACAATTTTGTTTTTGAAATTCTCTCGCGCCGATTAAGGGAATTGGCATTTTTAAATAAAGGATTAAAAATAACCGTTGAAGATGAACGCTCTGATCAACGCAACGAATTCCTTTATAAAGGCGGTATTGAATCCTTTGTCAAATATTTGAACCGGCGGAATACGGCTCTACACAAACCGATTCTGATACAGGGCGAAAAAAATGATGTTCAGATTGAAGTGGCCATACAATATAACGACACCTATAATGAAAAACTTTTTTCGTTTGCCAACAATATCAATACAATTGAAGGCGGCTTCCATCTGGTCGGCTTTAAAGCGGCTTTAACCCGAACGATTAATCAGTATGCAAGCAACGGGGGCAATCTACCCAAAAACATGAAGGCCAAAATAAGCGGTGATGATGTCCGCGAAGGTTTGACGGCGATTATCAGTGTAAGAATAAAATCGCCGCAATTTGAAGGGCAAACAAAGACGAAATTGGGCAACAGCGAAGTTAAAGGTTTGGTTGAATCACTGGTCAACGAAAAGTTGGGTGTATATTTTGAAGAAAATCCGGCTATAGCCAAAAAAATAATTGGTAAAGCGGTTGATGCCTCACGGGCTCGGGACGCCGCCAAAAGAGCACGGGATATTGCCAGGAACAAAGGGTCTCTGGTCGATGCAACTCTTCCCGGCAAGTTAGCCGAGTGCCAGTCTTCAGAACCCTCCGAACGCGAGCTTTTCTTGGTTGAAGGGGATTCCGCCGGCGGCAGCGCCAAACAAGCGCGCGATCGGAAATTTCAAGCTATTTTGCCCCTGCGGGGTAAGATTTTAAATGTTGAAAAAGCACGGTTTGATAAAATTTTAAAAAGCGAAGAAATCAAAAATATCATTACCGCCATGGGTACCGGTGTCGGCAGCGAGGAGTACAGCATCGATCGAATCCGCTTTCACAAAATTATTATCATGACGGACGCAGACGTTGACGGGTCCCACATCCGTACGCTGCTGCTGACATTTTTTTACCGACAAATGCCTGAAGTTGTCGATAAAGGATACTTATATATCGCCCAGCCCCCCTTATTAAAAGTGGGCAAGGGTAAGAATGAAAAGTATCTTAAGGATGAAAAGAATTTAAACGATTATATTTTAAAGAGAATTTGCGAACAGAAAAATATAAAATTTGGAAATGAAGAAAAAACTTTATCGGATCACAAACTGTATCTGTTTATGGGAGATTTGTCAGAATATTTTTCCGCTATGGCAAAGCTGGGTCGAAGAGGGTATCACCCGGAGCTTGTTGAAGAGCTTATAAAACAAGGGGTTGCCGACAAAATATTTCTACAGAATCAGCAAAGCATGTCCGATCTAAGGTTGTTTCTTTCTCAAAAAGGGTATGAAGTCGGAGAGTTGATTTGGAACGAAGCGCGTAGTCTTTATGAGATGATGGTGAAAATACCAACTCACATGCAAGACCAAGCTCTTACCGGTTTTCAGGAAGCAAATCCGGTATTAATCGGGAGAGGACTTGTTTATTCTTCGGACTATCAACAATGTCTGGTGTTGGGAAATAAAATATTTCAACACGATCTTCCGCC
>ENA-OSEO01001765-OSEO01001765.1-sediment-metagenome-genome-assembly--contig:-NODE-1765-length-36004-cov-4.746625_pt1 | contig 36004 bp, 35 predicted proteins | sample MGYA00237883_ERZ534232 | MGnify/ENA metagenome assembly ERZ534232 | reverse complement strand
GTTTTATTGATCTGCCCGGAACCTGGCAGCATTTTACCATTCCGGCTCATCGTTTGAATATTGACCTGTTCGAAGAAGGTATCCCGTTTGATGGTTCATCCATACGTGGTTTTCAGGAAATCCATGAATCGGATATGCTGCTGCTGCTCGATCCCGATACCGCTTTTATCGACCCCGTGGCCGAATTGCCCACCCTGGTTATCAGTTGCGACGTTTATGATCCCATTACCAAACAGCCCTATAACCGCGATCCACGCTACGTTGCCAAGAAAGCTGAAGCATATCTGAAACAAACCGGCATTGGTGACACAGCTTTCTTTGGCCCGGAAGCAGAGTTCTTCATTTTCGACAATGTGCGTTATGCCAGCGGCACCAATGAATCCTTCTACGAAGTCGACAGTGTTGAAGGCTGGTGGAACAGCGGCGATGCCAGCAAACCCAATTTTGGCGGCCAGATCCTGCCAAAACGCGGATATTTCCCCGTACCTCCCACTGACACTTTGACAACCCTGCGCAGCAAGATCGTCATGGCGCTTGAAGAAGCCGGCGTCGAGATGGAAATCCATCACCACGAAGTTGCCACCGCCGGTCAGGTTGAACTCGGTATGAAATTCAATACCCTCATCCACATGGCTGACCAATTGTTGATCTATAAATACATTGCCAAGAACGTTTGCCGACAAAACGGCAAGACCGCCACCTTTATGCCGAAACCGATTTTTGGTGATAACGGCTCCGGTATGCACGTGCACTCCTCCATCTGGAAAGGTGACAAGAATGTTTTCTTTGATGCTTCAGGCTATGCTCAACTTTCTGATACGGCCAAATACTACATCGGCGGCATCTTGAAACACGCCCCTGCGCTGCTTGCCATGACCAATCCGACCACCAACTCTTTCCGTCGCCTGGTCCCCGGTTTTGAAGCACCTGTCAACCTGGCTTACTCACAGCGTAACCGCTCTGCGGTTTGCCGTATTCCGGTCACCAGCAGTGAAAAATCCAAACGTGTTGAATTCCGTGCGCCGGACGCAACCAGCAACCCCTACCTGTGCTTCTCGGCCATCCTGATGGCTGGTCTCGATGGCATCCAGAACCGCATTGATCCCGGAAATCCCGTGGATAAAGACCTCTATGAACTTCCTCGTGAAGAAGCAAAATTGATCAAACAGGTTCCCGGATCCCTTGGCGACGTGCTCAGCGCTCTCGAAGCCGACCATGACTTCCTGCTCAAGGGCGACGTATTTACCCCTGATCTGCTTGAAGCCTACGTTGCATACAAACGTCAGAATGAGCTTGATCCCGTGCGCATTCGCCCGGTTCCTTACGAGTTCGTGTTGTACTACGATATTTGATTCATTCCTGTCTCTCCTTTGGCGGCTTTTTTCAAACCTGGCAGGTGCTTTGACACCTGTCAGGTCGGTTAAGGACACGTGCTACAATTAAACCCACAGGAATAAAAACATGACCGAACCCAAAACCGACCCAAGACTCTATGATGTTCTGGCCAGTCTGAATGAAATCGGCGCTACCGTCAATCAGATCGGACAGGACGGCAAGGTCAGTGTTGAGACTACGCTGGACCTGATCGTCAACAGCGCCATCCGGGTGGTACCCGGAGCGTCGGCTGTGATCTATGCTTTTGACAGCAGTTCAGAAAAATTCATCAACGCTTCAAGAGTCTCGGCCGGCAGCACAGATCTGGGCAATGCGGGGGATGAACCCCGTCCGGATGGGTTGGGTTTCCGTGCCATAAGGCAGCGCCGCAAAGTGCTGTCTTACGAAGAAAAAGATATTTCCATCCATCCGGTGCGTACGGAATCCGGCGCGCGTGCGATGGGATGTTTCCCATTGATCGTGGCTTCTTCACCGGTGGGGGCGCTCTATGTTTACCTGCCGGATGAGCGTGAATTCAGCCAGCTTGAACTGCTCATGCTGGATAATTTTGTCAATCAGGCCGCCATGGCCATCTATCACGCCCACAACCTTGAATTGATGCAGCGGAACCTTTCACGCAAAGATGAAGAGATCAAGCGTATGCGCAGGGCCGGTCTGCTCATTTCGTCGAGGCTGCGTCTTGAAGAAACCCTTGAATCCATCCTGCAGATGGCGCTGGAAGTGACCGGCGCGCGCTGGGGCATCTTCAGACTGCTCGATAAAAAAGCCCAGACGCTCAACACCCGCGCCGTGGCAGGTGAATATACCGGGCACCCGTTGGTGGAGGAACTTCCGCTTGATTCGAACAGCGTCATGGCCTGGGTGGCGCGCGAACGCCAGTCGGCCTGCATCGCGAACCTGCACGCGGAACCCTGGTCGCAGATCTATTATCCGTTGGACGCCGGTCTGGAAATGCGTTCTGAACTGGCCGTGCCTCTCATCGGCGCTACCGGAAGGCTGGAAGGCGTACTGAATCTTGAGAGCCCGGTGGTGGGCGCTTTCGGCGAGGAAGACAGTTATCTTCTCCAGGCGCTGGCGACACAGGCGGTCATCACTATTCAGGAAGTAAGGCTGCTGGACGCGCTTGAAGAAGTAACCCATTTATTACTCACCCAGTCGCTGCACAAAGTGCTGGCGCATCTGGTTTCTCTGGCTTGTGACCTGCTGGATGCGGCCACCGGTGTGATCTGGAGTTTGAAAGGCGATGTTTTGAATGTGGACGCTCAGACCGAAGGATATCAGCATAGTGACAGTATTCCGGTGAAGGGCAGCCTGGCCGGCTTGGCCATCCTGGACCGCAGTCCGGTCATCAGTGAAGACCTGCAGGTGGATAAACGTTTCCATCGCGCCGACCTGGCTGTGGACCAGAATTGGGCGCGCGCTTTGATCGTGCCATTGCTCCCCGGTGACGAGGGAGAGCCCATCGGTGCTTTTGGCGTTTACAGTTCTATCGGTGGTGCCGGGCACTTTGCCGAATCCGAGTGGGATAAAAAAGTGCTGGTCTTTTTGGCCGACTATGCCGTGCTGGCTTACCAGAACGCGGCCCACCAGGATGCCCTGCGTGCCGCGCAGGAACAGCGCTCCGTGGCCGAGACATTCGCGGCGGTGGGTGACATCGCCTCCAACCTGCTCCATCATTTGAATAACAAGGTCGGCACCATCCCCGTGCGTATTCAGGGGATTGAAGATAAGTGCCAGGATGTGCTGACGGTCAATCCGTACCTGGCGCACAATCTGGACGAGATCGAACATTGCGCCACGGATGCCATGGATAGCGTGCGTGAAAGTCTGTCGCACCTGCGTCCCATCAAACGTGAACCGGTTCTGGTTTTGAGCCGTGTACTGGATGCCATCCGGCTGGTCAAAATGCCGCCGGGGGTGGAGATAAAGATCAACAATCTCGATCATCTGCCCGTTGTCATGGCGGGTGAGCGTACCCTTTCGTTGGTGTTTACCAACTTGATTGAGAATGCCATTGATGCCATGAACAACAAGGGCAAGATCACCATTTCCGGCTCGGCTGATCCTGAGTGGGTTGAGGTGAGGGTGAGTGATAACGGCCCCGGCATCCCGCCCGAACTGCATGAACACATTTTTGATCTGAATTACTCGAATCGCGGAACCCCCCGACCCGGCAAACTCGGTTTTGGTTTGTGGTGGGTGAAGACCTTGATGGCTCGCTTGGAAGGCAGCGTGACCGTACAGAGCGACGGCGTGCGCGGCACGACTTTCATCCTCAAACTGCCTTTGGCGGAACCGAACGGAGGTTCAAATGCCAGGTAAACTTCCATTCCGCGCCATTGTCGTTGAAGATGATTCTTCCTGGCAGCAGATCCTGAGCGAGATCCTTACGGATTCCGGCCTGTCGGTGGACGTGACCGATAATCTGGAAGATGCCTTGAAGGTCCTCAAAGAGGAACCGCATCGCCTGGCCTTGGTGGATCTTTCCCTCGTGGGCAGTGATCATCATAACGAAGACGGACTGCGCGTGCTTGAAGCCGTTAGAAGGCTCGATCCCGGCTGTCAGACCATTTTATTGACTGGGTTTGCCACCGTTGAACTGGCCGTCAGCGTTCTGACCGAATACGGTGCGTTTTCCTTCCTGCGCAAAGAAAACTTCAACCGGGCGCAATTCCGTGAACTGATCAACCAGGCGCTGGCTGCGGCGCCCGTGGATACAAAAAAGGCCGAACAGCCTTTAGTGGAAGTAGAAAAAGTCGGGTTTATTGACACGGATCCCCGCACTGGCTTAAAAGTATTGGTGGTTGAAGATGACGCCGGCTGGCGCAGCATCCTTTCGGAATTGCTCACGGATGCCGGGCTCGAGATCAGACTTTGCGCCAGTTACGGCGACGCTCTGGGCGCCATGCGGCGAGAAACCTTCTCGCTGGCGGTGGTTGACCTTTCGCTCACCAGAGAGATCGATTGGAGCGAGACGCCTTCCAGTGAAACTCTGGAGGGCTACAGCCTGCTTTCCAACACCCGCTCGGCCGGGATTCCCACCATAGTTGTGAGCGGCGTGGTCGCGGTGGATGAGATCCAGCGCGCCTATAACGAGCAGTCGGTCTTTGCCTATCTTGAGAAACAATCTTTTGACAGAAGCAACTTCAAGCGTCTGGTCCGCGAAGCGCTTGAAGCTGGACAGACGACCTCCGAACTCGGCCAGCTTACCATGCGTGAGCGGGAGGTCTACAACCTTCTGGCGAAGGGTATGACCAACAAAGAGATCGCAGACACGCTGGTGATCACCAATAACACGGTCAAGCGCCATCTCAAAGCCATTTTCGAGAAGCTGGACGTGCATACGCGCGCGGCGGCCATTTCCAAGGCGCAGGGGAAGAAGTAACACCCCACCTCAACTTCAGGATAATTCATTACGATCACTCCAAATTGAATTCCGGAAATTTACTAATTTCCGAATTCTGTTTAACGAATTCGGAAATATGCCCTAAACTCGGACTTCGTTAATCTTTTATATTTTGCAGGATAGGATGATAGATAGTAGTAGTAGGGTGGGTTCGTAATTTGAACCCACCATAAATTATCGTAATCATAACCCGTATGCCTGCCATGATCTCCACCCTCCCAATCAGCGGATTATAATGGATGTAATCCAGATGATTTTCGAGATCATCGTCACCATCAATTCAATACCCGGCTCAATATACTTGAAACATCCGCTTGATCCTGTGAATATAGGCAGCCTGTAGAAAGTGACTATCATATAGAAATATATTCCGCCCTTTCCATAATACATTAGGTATTGTGGCATGCCTTTATTTTTTATCCATTTTTTTGATGGGTTCAACCCCAGAACCAACCTATTTTGAAGATAACATGAACGCTCTTAAATATCATTTGTTGAATCAAAAATAATCATCAAACGATAGGTTCACTTATTCTGGTGGAAAATATGCACACTCCCATTCATTTAATCTAGTGTGGTATGCACATCCAACATAATGAACAGTTACACAATCAAAAGCCAGCATATATGGACCATTAATATGGTCTTCTGAATACTTTACATAATAAAACTCTTTACCTGTCGAGGTTAAAGGTATATTCTCAATGTACACAGGGACTAATTCAAGCAAACTTGTTGGGTAATAACCATAATCTTGATAAAAATGGTCCAGCGCACCTATTATTATATTTCCAATTTCTATTCCATATTTCATCTCAATCTGCTTCGGGCTAAGAGTTTCCTTTGGAGAGATTGCGGGTGTAAAAATTATTGTTTCTTTTGAAATTGTTAACGTTAGTGTATTGGTAGGAATTGATGTTTCTCTTGTGAAAATACTTCTTTCTGGCCTACACCCATTCATAAAAAACAATATGAATATACTTATCAATATTCTCCAATATCCAATGTTCAAAGTTTGCCTCCTTCAATCATGGATTAACCAATTGTTATAATTGGTCAACATCTAGGGCATTCGGTATGCCAAGTAGGATCTTTAGGACTACTAAGCACTTCCAATTCTCCATGACCATATTGTTCATCAATGCCATATGTCAAATCCAAATATTGTACTAAGTCAGTTGCGGCTGCGGTTTGTGCATCTATGGGAGCAGTCCTATCTTCAGTAAAAACACCTAACTATAAATTTCCAATTTTCCCTATGTTCCCTGCTTAATAACTCACGTGAGGACCTCGAACTCCAATATCCCGCCCTTCATAAATGTTTCCATCAGTATCAATGATGAAATGATATTTTTTATAATTAAACCATCGTTCATTTGATTTATTTGAATTTGTTTAACGGCAAATGCACCAAATAATTTATTATCCAGAACTGATACCCCTTCATGATATATTACAATTGTATCTAAACTTTCGTGTAACGTCATGTCCGGGTATGCTTCGGAATAATTCTGATACCCGCTATCATCAGTTGGTCAGAGTTCTTCTACTCCATCTCCAGTTGAACCAGGTTCATTTGCACCCCACTCAATCCTGGAAATTATTTTAAGTTTATTACTAAAATAATTATTTAAACTAGTTACACACTCCTCATTAATTATCCCAAAAGATACACGGTTGATGTCCTGTTGGATCACAAAAAATTATAGGATTATTAAATAGGTATGAATAATGATTATTCACTTGTGAATTATCTGCCTCAGGCACAATACTAACCGGCTGGACAAGCCTGCCCAGCCGGTTTCACGAATTCGGAAATATGCCCTAAACACGGACTTCGTTAATTATTTATGTTAACTCGGATACGATGATCGTGATGATTCGCTTCGTGTATCGCTCTTTTTAAATATGACCCCGCAATTCTATTGACAAAATAGAACATAAATACTATATTATACGGGAATATAAAATAACTTCAAGTATGGTTTTTCTTCCGAACCTTAAAAAAGACAGGCCACTCAACCGACAATCGTGCATAAAAACGAATCGGCGCAAGCAAGCCGCATCGTCATTTTTGAACTTGTTTTTGATTCGTTTTCAATTCGTTCCCACTCTTTTTTGCACGAATAAACGAATCAACTTAAATAAACCTGTGCCGTTTATTATGATCTTGTTACCGGTGCTTGTTAATGTGGGTTGATAATGGTCGAAAAAACCGATATGATCTTTGTGGAGATAACGATCAAACAGATGCGGCATTTTGGATAAGGTGGCTTAGATGATGGAAAACGCGCCCTTGCCGACTGTGGAAGAAATAAGGGCCTTGCTGGCTTATTATCCGGTGATATGCGCGCCGGGATTTGAACCGGTGGATAGCCGGTTTGGGCCGGCTACCGTCCCTGAAGGCGGCTTTTTTCCCTCCTCGCCGGATTATCATCCGCTTGTAGTGGAATTCTTCAACGTGGCGGCACGGGAGTGTTGGCTGGACCATAATTATCATCCTGAAGAAGCATGGCAGATCCTGCAGGACGAGGGCAGGGTGAAGTCGGCATCGTTGGAAACACTGCGCAGTCTGCTGACGTGGTGTTTGCGCGGGGAACATTTCAGCGAAGGACATTGGGGGCACGTGATCAAGTTGGGCTACATCCGCAGCATCTTGGACCGGTTGCAGGTGATCGTCGACGAATTGTAAAGTTCCGCATAAGGCAGCATGGATGGGGGGAGTCTAGCCGGGAAATACCGTTCCTGAATGCTTTATAATTCCCCTTTAGGAAAAGCTTATGAAAAAGACATGTTTGATTTTGATACTGATTGTTTTTATCCCCTTGTGTGCCTTTTTGGCATTATTGGGGCCGATCGGAGATTACCTGGTTGTGGAGGATGAACTACAGCATACGGATCTGATCGCGGCCGTGAGCGGACCGGAATACCGCATTGTTTATGCTGCAGAACTCTATACGCGCGGATTGGGGAATACGGTCTTCTTTACCGGAGGATTCAGCGAAGAGAACCAGCGCGTTGAAGCTTCGTGGAGTAAATATGTGGCAACCACACACGGCGTGCCGGAGGAAGCGATCGCCATTGATGAATCAGCCGTGCTTTCCACGCATGACGAAGCCGTGCTTTTGAAGGATTTCATTGACGCGCACGCGGATTCCATCAAATCGGTGACGGTGGTGACCGATCCTTATCATTCGCGGCGTGCCAGATGGATCTATCAGAAAGTGTTGGGGAATGATATTGAGGTCTACATGGCCCCTGTTCCCAGAACGCGCACTGAGTTCCCCAAGCAGTGGTGGACGACAGCCGCATCGCGCAAACTGGTAAGGAATGAATACGTGAAGCTCGTCTTTTACTATTTCCGCTACGAGGCTTCCAGCGGATCCTTCCGGCAGTGGCTGACTCAGTTTGATAAATACTAGGATGAAGTAGAGCGTTTTAAAAAAGGGTGCAGCGATTGAAGCTGCACCCTTTTTCGTACGATTTGATTAGATCCAGTGCAGAATGCCTGCGAAAAGGACCATGGCGATCACGTCGATGCTCCAGACGATCGCCAGGAAGCGTTTCTGAACTTTTGGCTGCCAGTCGTAGCAAAGGAAAGCCGCCAGGAAGAAGGGGATGTAAACGGTGATGAATACCGGGATGGCTCCCCACCATTTGTAGAACCAGTAGAAAGCAGGGGTGGTGGCTAAAAAGATCTCGATGATCGAAAAGCCGGCGGCGTTCATGACGGCAAAGAAAATGCGGTTGTTAATACCCAGGATCTTCTGTTTTGGGTCCTCGGGCAGGAATTTGCTCATGACCAGACCGGCCACCGAGAACATGAGGCTCAACTCAATGCCTACGCCGATCAACAGCAGATATGACGTGCCCGTGGGGACCGTCCATAGCGCGTTTCCGCTGAAGTGCTTGATCAGGGCGTTCAAGATTTCGTATAACCAATGCACACCGTAGAGGGCAAGTCCGGCGGCTATGCCCTTGTAATTCTTTTTGGTGAATTCGTTGGCGTATACGTAGACAACCAACGCCAAAAACGGGATGACGTACCACTGGAAGTTTTCACCGTTGCGCAATAGTGCCTGCGCTTGTTCGGTTAATGCTGATGAATTCATTTGTTCCTCCTGAAGAAAATAATGGTTTAAAACCATGCTTAATTATCACCGAATTGCCAAAAAGGAAAAGAGGAAGAGCGGAAATTATGGGTGAAAGTGAAAACAACAACCGCAGGGAGAAAAACTGCGGTTGTTGTTTGGAGCTAGGGAGTAAGGAGGTGAAACGAATGTCCTCAGATCATTTCCTGTTCAACTAAAATTGCCTTTACTTTTTCTTTTTCTGCATCTGTCAATTCAGAAAGGGGAGGGCTCATTTTACCCAGGGGAGCACCGATCAGGTTGCCGACATACTTATAGGCTGCCATGAAAGGCCCAACCTTCAGCGCCTGGCGGACACGCAGAACTTTGCCCTGCAGCGCGATGGCTTCATCCCAGTCTTTCTTTTCTGCCGCGTTGCAGACGGCAGCGACCAGTTTCGGGAATACGCTTGTAACCAATGAGAGCACGCCGACGCCGCCCAACATCATGGTGGTGACGATCTGCGCATCGCTGCCTGCCAATAGTTCAAAGTGGCGTTTGTCACCGATCAGCCGTAATACAGTCTGCTGATGGATGATATCCTGGGTACTGTCTTTGTATCCCCAGAAGTTGTCGGTGGTTTCAAACAGCCTGGCAATCACTTCCGGTGAGATCTTGTTTCCGGTCTCAGGGGCGTTATAAAGATAAACCGGCAGTTTGGTGGCGGTGGCAATATTGTTGAAGTGGTCAAAGAGTGCTGCTTCTGAATACTTGTAAATAGCGGGAGGGGTAATGATAATTGCATCCACGCCGAGTTTTTCCGAATCTTTAACATAAGCCCGGGCTTCGTCAATATTGTTAAAAATGACATTGCTCATGATGGGAACTCTGCCTTTGGCGGCTTTGACAGCGTGTGATAACACCTTCAGTCTTTCTTGTGCGGGCAGCATTAACGCTTCGCCGGCCAATCCATTTACAAATAAACCGGTAACTTCGTTGTTGATCATGAAATTTACTTCATTTTCGAGAATTTGATAATCAATAACGCCTAGGTCATTAAATGGGGCAATTAGATCAGAGGCAGCGCCATGAAATAATCGATTTTCAGAATTGACCATGATGATGAGATCTCCTTTTGATTGGCTTTTTTGGCAATACAATACCAGGCCCTAAAAATCTCTCTATTTTAGGGTTTTATGAAGTGAGAATATGTTCGGTAATGAACAGTTGTTTAAATGCATTATACTCACAAAATTTCAGAATTTCAAGCGTCAATTCCGAAAATATGTAATTTGATATCTTAAAATATTACTTTTGGGGAAAATATAGAATTGATGATCCTTCCGGTACGTTCAGGAACGCTGCGATGTGGATACACTTGGCTTTGAGGAAGAAAAAGGCTCTGCCCCATAAGGATTCATCGTCCTCAATCGTCTCAAAATTCGCCTGACCCTTGGATATGATCATTTGTGCAGAGGCAATCGCGTCTCTGACGGTTTGATCTACCTTTTCAAGCGCGCAGCCCAAATGGTCTGTGCCGCTGCTGATAACCGCAGCGCACTCATCCAGGTTGGCCGCAAGAGCATCTTCCATTGTGGCGTCGTTCAAAATGGGTCCGCCTTTTACGACGCAAGTTACTTCAGCGTCAGGAAGTCCGTTTTTTCTGCGCCAATCCTGGAAAATCTCGATAAACAACTTGTCGAAGAAGACCTCACCCGCATTATCCAGTAGATAGACGATCTTGTGCGATTTCTTCAGCTGCGTTTCGAACGCTTGAAAATGGTCAATGGTAAAGCGGTGGGCGAGCAAATCGTTGATCTTGGATTTTAAGTCGGATTCAGAGAAGAAAAGCTGGTCAATGCTGTTCCCTTCCACGGCCAGGAAGGCCGCGGTATAGAGCGGGTTTTGAGATTGATCTATTATGTTTTTCGCAACGGGTACCAGCTTTGATGCAATTTCATTTTGCTGCTTTTTATCTTCGGCGTAAATATCAGGAATTTGCATATATTCTGAAAATCTGTGCAATAATATAGTTTGAAAGTGACTGGGAGTGGGTTGATCCAGGTGTTTTGATATATCAACAACGAGGGAATTAAGAATAGTTAACTGCTGCTGCGGATCAATGTGTCGCGTTTCCATGGATGAAAGCGCCTGTTTGATCATACAAGTACCGCAATTGAGGTCGAGTTTCATAGTGAAAGCATCCTTGTAAGAGTAATGAGAATATGTTCAATTTTGAATAATAATACATTATAATTGGATGTTATGGAAGTAGACATTATTTTTTGCATCATAGAAAACAGGAAAAGCTGAAAGGGCTGGATATTTTATGGATGAGAAACTATCGGTTCTGAAAGATGTAGCAAAATATTATTACATTGAAAATCTAACACAGGCGCAGATCGCCACGCGTATGGGATTATCCAGACCCAAGATTTCACGTTTGCTCTCGCTTGCCAGAGAAAAAGGTGTCGTAAAGGTCTTTATCTCTGAATTGGAAGAAAATATGGAGGGCGTGGAAGAAGAACTGAGAACCACGTTCAATCTGGATAAGGTAAAAGTGGTACCTGTTCCACCGAGTGACCAGTCTCTGGCATTTCAGGTCACCTGTAAGGAAGCTGCAAAATACATTGCCGATCTGCTGGAAGACGGAGATCGCATCGGAGTAGGGTGGGGCGGTACCTTATTCGAGATCTCGAAGAACCTTCAGCATCTCTCAAAAAAGAACTCGATCATTGTGCAATTGTTCGGAAATCTCGACACTGGCGAGGCTGATGACTACGCAAACGACATTTTGAGCCAATTTGCTGCAAAATTGGACGTTAAATCCTCTCATATCATCCCCTGTCCGGTGATCGTGGACAATCAGATCATCTATGACATCCTCATGCACGACGACAAGATCAAGTCAAGCATGAATCTGGCGAAAAGCTGCAACAAAATGCTGATCAATATCGGTTTGCCTACCGCCGACAACTGCCTTTTCAAAGGTAAATACATCAACGAGAAAGACCTGCAGAATCTACAGGATCACTCCGCGGCGGGTTGTATCGGTTGTCGGTTCTTCGATGATGAAGGAAAGATCGTTGACCAGCAGCTTGACAACCGCACCATTGGCATCAGTATCGAAGACATCCAAAAAGCCGATTCGGTGATCACCTGTGTGGTGGGCGCTCATAAAGCCAAGGCGTTATTGGCTGCCCTTAAAGCGGGTTACCTGGATATCATCATCGTCGATTCGAATGCAGCCTTGGAGGTCTTAAGGCTTCTACACCAGCAAAATTAGCTCTTTAAAGGCGATTTAATCTTAAAAAAACGGCAGATTTCTGCCGTTTTTTGCTTTTCTGCAAAATTGTGCATTGACGAACCGATGTTCATATTGTATAATCTGAATCATCGAATCCAATCAAAATGTACCCCAAGTCATCGCTTTTTAGGGCGTAAAGGACCAAACTAATGTCATTTGATTTGGCCATTTGTAACGGAATCATCATTTCATCGCACAATTGTTACACTCCAATATTAGGTTCAATTGGGATCAGCGATGGATTAATAGCGTATGTTGGGGAAAAGAACATACATGCAACCGATGCGAAAGAAATAATCGATGCTACCGGGAAGATCGTGATGCCCGGTTTAATCAACGGCCATTGTCACGGTGATATGACTCTGGCGCGCGGCCTCGGCGATGATCTCACCCTTAAAGAACAAAACGACTTGTTCAATCCTATCGGCTGGTTCTACGACCAGTTGTCTCTGGACGATTTTTATTACGCGCGACAGTTGACCTATATTGAAGCGCTGCTCTCCGGCACCACCTTTATTCTCGAGAATGCTTTTTGGAGCCTCGGCAGCAAATCTTTTGATGCTTTCAATAGTGTTGGCATCAAGGGGGGGGTGGTGGAGGACATTGTTGTTGATTTCAAGGACATGGATAAAAGGAAAACCCTTGAACAGATCAACGCTTTCCAAAGGGATTGCGCCGCTAAAAACCTTATTCCCGTTCTTGGCGGAGTGCTTGAAGAATATTATCAGGACGACATCCTGGAATATCAAAAATCGATCATGACCCAAAGCGACTGCCTCTGGACGAGTCATTTGAGCGAAACGCTTTGGCGAAAGCAATATTTGATCAACGGTTTCAATTCATCGGCAGTGCAGATCCTTGAGGATTACGAAACGCTCAGCAGCAACTACTTGGGATCGCACGGTGTGTATTTATCCAAGAACGACATAAGGTTATTAAAAGAGCGCCACGCCAAGATCGTAAATACTCCCTTGTGTGAAATGAAAATAGCGGATGGCATTGCCCCTGTTCCCGAACTGATCGAGAACGGCATCACCGTGGGGCTTGGCACTGACGGTGCAATGTGGAATAACTCGAACGATATGTTCAGAGAAATGAAGGGTTTGTCTTTGATCAATTCGATCACCCGCGGCAGCCGCACCATACCCACCAGTGACATCCTTGATATGGGTACCATTAACGGCGCAAAAGTATTCGGTCTCGAAAAAGAAATGGGCACACTGGAAGTCGGAAAGAAAGCTGATCTCATTATGATCAACGCCGACCAGCCTCACATGGCTCCGCTCAGAACCAAATCCAGTCAAAACGTCTTGTCTGCCGTTGTGTTTTGTGCCACAGGGCAGGATGTAAGCCATGTTGTCATCGATGGAAAACTTATTGTTGAAAATAGAAGGTTACTAACCATTGATGTGCAGGATGTAATTGATAAAGTGACTAGTTCATCAGAAAAAATCGGAAAATATATGGAGGAGGTGATGTCTTAAAATAACCAGATTCGGTTTGTCTTTGCATCAGACCAATCATTGACTCTTTCAAAATTAACTAAGGAGAAGATATGCAAAAGAAAAGTGTAATTCTTACTATTATGCTGGTCGTCATGGTTGTCATTTCCATGACCGGGTGCGCGGCCAAAGCCGAAGAAGCTCCCGCTGTTGTTGAAACTGAAGCCGCCGAAGTAGCTGCAACCGAAGCGCCGGTGGCTGCTGAAGCCGAAGCAGCACCACTTAAAGTTGCTTTCATCCCCAACCAGCGCCTTGGCGATGGCGGCCCCGTTGACGGTATGGTCGAGGGTTTGGATCGCGCCGTTGCAGACTTTGGCATCGAAGCGAAGAAACTGGAATCAATTGATGCTGCCGGATTTGAAGACGACATCCGCGCGATGGCCGGTGAAGGTTATGATCTGATCATCACCACCTTTGGTTACATGCAGGAACCCATGATCACCGTTGCTCAGGAATATCCCGACACGCTCTTCGCTGGCGTCTATCAGGATACCAACCTGGCCGACCCGATCATCTCCAACGTTTGGGGAACCTCCTTCCAGGGCGGCGCCACATTCTATGTGACCGGTTACCTGGCTGGTATGATCTCCAAAACCGGAAAGATCGGTATGATCCCCGGCGCTGAAGAACCCGGCCCGAACTCGGAATCGAACGCCTTCATGCAGGGTGTCAAAGCCGCCAATCCAGATGCCACAGTTGAATTCGCGTTCGTTGGCTCCTATGAAGATCCCGCCAAAGCCAAAGAAATTGCTGCAGCCATGATTGCTGATGGTGTGGACGTCATCCAGGGCGATGCCGGTTCAACCGATGAAGGTATCATTGAAGCAGCCAAGGAAAATGGCAAGGTTGTTGTCTTCAGCTGCGTCAACGATTACTACGGCGTCTATGATTACTTCGCTGGCACCATTCGCCTCGGTTTTGGCGATACCGTTTACGATGCCATCAAGATGGCCGTCGCCGGTGAATTCCCCGGTGGAACCAACGGTTTGCGCGACATCACCAACAATGGTTACTATATTGAATGGTCTGGTTTTGAAGATTTCGCAGCCAACAATCCTGACTTTGGTGAAGCAATGACTGCTGCACTTCCTGAAGCAAAAGCCATTGAAGCAAAATTCCTGGATGGAACCATGGTGGATAATTATGACACCGAAACACCAAGCTGGGATCGCATTAAAGAGACTCCGTACGAGTAATAACTAGTAAAATAAATTAGGGTGTTGGAGATTCGTTGAGATTTTCAACACCCTTCTTATTCAATCAGATATTTGGTTTGAGGAGAAGGAAATGGCAAATACTTCAGTTCGAGCAGATGCACCGACTGATGGAGAGGATCGGGTTTATCATCTCCGTCTTCGCAAAGGTGAAATTCCACCTTATGTTGTTTTGACTGGCGATCCGGCAAACACAGAAAAAATTGCAGGTCATTGGACGGGATCACATCAACTAGCATATAACCGTGAGTATCGGACTTTCTCCGGTACATACGACGGACTACCTTTGGCTTCAACCTCAACTGGAATAGGCTGCCAGAGTTCCGAGTTGGTAATCAACGAATTGGTGAAGGTTGGTGGAAAACTTTGCATTAAAGTGGGTAATGCAAGCAGTATTGATCCAAAACTAAGTTTGGGTGACCTGGTAATACCCATGGCAAGCATGCGCAAAGGCGGAGCGGCTGATCTATACGTTCAACCCGAATACCCCGCTTTTCCTGACATCAGCATCACAAAAGCCCTGATGATGGCTTGTGACAAATTAAACTTTAAATATACCTTGGCAGTAAATTACTCGGTTAGCTCCTTCTATATCGGTCAGGGCAGACCTATGACCTCCGATGGGTCAGGCTATTGGCCTTCCTGGGCTGAAAAGATCGTAGAAGATCTGCAGATGGCTAATATTTCAACCATCGATATGGATACAGCCGGGCAGTGTATTGTCAGTTTCTTGCATAGAATGAGATACGGCGCCATTTTAACGATCAATAATGATCGTCTCAAGGACACCTGGGGAGATAACGGTGGTTTTGATAAAGCTACACTTGTCGCCTCTGAGGCTATGAAGATTCTAGCGGATTGGGATTCAAAAGGTTTGGCGGAAGAACTGTAAAGGAGGATCGAAAAATGAAAGCCTCAGTTCCAACATTTGAAGGTAACAAAAGCTATCACCTGCATCTTTCTAAAGAAGATGTTACTGAATATATGATCATTCCGGGTTCTCCTGAAAGAACCATGAAAATAGCCAAGAACTGGACCGATGTAAAGGAAGTTGCTTACAACCTCCAATATAAAACAGTGTCCGGTGTCTATAAAGGAATGCCGCAGGCGACCACTTCCACAGGCGTGGGCGCCGCCAGCGCAGAGATCTGTCTGAACGAACTGCATAATCTGGGCATGCACACCTGCATCCGTGTTGGCACGAGCGGAAGCCTCGACGCCAGGTATGACTGTGCTACTCTTGTCATCCCTCTTGCCATCGTCAGAAAAGATGGGACCTCATCCTGCTACATTGATCCCGAGTTCCCGGCCTTCGCCGACACTCGTGTGGCTCTGGCGCTGATCGAGGCATGCAAACGGCTCGGATTTAAATACGGTGTAGGTCTGCATTATTCACCCGGTTCGTTCTTCCTCGGGCAAAGCCGCCCCCTCAATGAAGACGGGTCTGGTTATTTCCCAACCTGGACGCATCACGTCATCGATGACCTGCAGTCGGCTCGCGTGGTCAGCCTCGAAATGGACACCTCTGGTCCGTTCGTTCAGGCACACTTAAGCAATATCCGCATGGGTGCGATCGTGACCATCGTTGCCAACCGTGTTTTGAATACGTGGGGCTACTATGACGGCGAAGAAAAAGCCTGTCTGGCTGCTTCAGAAGCATTAAAGATCCTGTCTGAATGGGATAAAAAAGGGAAGTACTACGAGGAATAATCCACCATGGCTTATGCGGTCGAATTACTGGATATCACCAAAAAATTCCCCGGTGTAGTTGCCGACGATAATGTCTCCCTGTTCGTTGAACAGGGAGACATCCACGGTCTCATCGGAGAGAACGGTGCCGGCAAATCTACATTGATGAACATTCTCTATGGCTATACTCAACCGGATTCCGGTGTGATCAAGCTGTTTGGAGAAGAGACAAAGATCCAGTCGCCTCACGTGGCGATTCAACAGGGAATTGGTATGGTCCATCAACATTACATGCTGATGCCCAACCTGACGGTATTGCAGAACATTATTTTGGGAAGAGTTCCCAAAAAGGGCCTGCTGATCGATGAAAAGGCAGCCAAAGTAAAGATCAACAAGATCATTGAAAGCTTTCAACTGCACATTGATCTAAATGCGAGGATCTCTCAGCTCTCGGTTGGTCAAAAACAGAGGGTTGAGATTATCAAGGCATTGTATCGTGATGCCAGGATCCTTATCTTGGATGAGCCTACAGCAGTTCTCACGCCGAGCGAGATCGACAAACTGATCCTGGTATTGAGAGAACTGAAGAATCAAGGAAAGACCATCATCTTTATTACCCATAAACTGCGTGAAGTATTAGCCGTAACCGATAACTTGACCGTCATGCGCAAGGGTGTTGTGACCGGCCGATTGACCACAAAAGAGACCGATACGCATGAGCTTTCACGCTTGATGGTTGGCAGAGACATTGACCTGCGCATTCCCATGGCTGATTATCAGCCTGGTGAAGAGGTGATCAAGGTTTCAAACCTCTCGGTCTTCAGCAAACGTAATTTACAGGCTGTCAAGGATGTCAGCTTTTCGATCAAATCGGGCGAGATCGTCGGGATCGCCGGAGTTGAGGGCAACGGACAAACGGAATTGATCGAAGCCATTTCGGGCATGACCCGCATCGAAGGCGGCGAGATCCAATTCATGGGAGAAAAGATCAACAAGTTCTCTGTGCGCCGCCGCCGTGAAAAAGGTATGTCTCATATCCCCGAAGACAGGTTGAAAATTGGCCTTTCAAAAAGCTGCACCATTCGAGATAACCTGATCTTGAACTGGTATTACAAGAAACCTTACTGCAAGGCAAGTGTTTTGGATAACGGCAAATTGCAGTCCTTGTCTGAAAAACTATGCAAGGAATATCAAATTAAGACCCCCGATTCACGGTATAAACTGGGCACCCTTTCAGGGGGCAATATGCAGAAAGTGGTTTTTGCCCGTGAAGTATCTTCCGACCCGCGCCTGCTGATCGCGGCGCAGCCCACTCGCGGGGTTGATATCGGCGCCATTGAATACATTCACCACAAGATCGTTGAACTGCGCGATAAAGGCAAAGCAATCATGCTCGTATCCGCCGAATTGGATGAAATCATGTCCCTTTCAGACAGGATCCTGGTCATGTATGAAGGCTGCATCGTTGCCCAATTCAGGCGCGGTGAGGCAGACCAGCAAACGATCGGTATGTATATGATGGGCGCAAAAAAACAAGAAGCAGGGATCGTTTAGATGAAATGGTATTCGAGCATCATTGATGTATGTAAAACAATACTGAGGCAAATTCTGCTGATCGCCGTTTCGATCGGACTTGCCACGTTATTCCTTTCGGTTTCGGGCTACGAACCTTTTTCCATCCTTCAAGGCATGTGGAAAGGCGTCACCTCAGACCTTGCCAGCATGGTGCGCTGGTCGACAGGGCTCATCCTTGCCGGACTGGCGGTTTGTGTCACGTTCAAAGCTGAAATTTGGAACCTCGGAATTGATGGTCAGATCTACATGGGAGGGGCCGCCGCTGCGGCTCTGGCTTTGGCTTTACCTGAAGGAAGCCAGTTCTTGAGCGTCTCTGCCATGGTTATCGTTGGTATGTTGGCCGGAATGCTTTATGCCATGATTCCAGCCTTACTCAAAGTCTTTTTTGAAACCAATGAAGTCGTCTCAACGTTACTGCTCAATTTCATCGCAATACGATTTGTTGAGTATTTGGTTTCAGGCCCGATGCAGGATCCAACGTCGATCACAAAACTGAACGCCAGCCAAAAATTACCTTTATGGACCTGGATTCCAAGGCTTAAAATCTTTGACCCTTCCCCGGCCAACATAGGTTTTTATTTTGCTATCGTTGCGGTCATCATCATCGCCTTTGTGTTTTATAAAACCAAACTGGGATATGAGATCAAGATCATTGGCACTAATGCCAACCTTGGTGTTTACGGCGGCATGAAACCCAAATGGGTAACCGTTATGGTCATGTGCATCAGCGGCGCTCTTGCCGGTTTGATCGGCGTAATCGAAGTCGCTGCCGTACAGCATAGGCTGATCAATGCCTTCAATCCGGATTTCGGTTTTGACGGAATCGTTGTTTCGCTTTTGGCGAATAATAACCCCGTTGGCATTATCCTGTCGGGTTTGTTCTTCGGCAATTTGAGGAACGCCGGCATCGCGATGGAACGCGTGACCGAAACGCCATCCGCAATCACTGATATTGTGATGGCAATTGTGATTTTGACGATCACTGCGAATTTCGCCATCCCGCGGATTCGCAATATCATAAAACGGAAAAAGATGAATAAGGAATTTACACCAAATCGAGCAGGGAGTGAAAACTAATGGAAATCTCATTTAATTCCACGGTTCTGGCTTCCATGCTTCGTATCGCGACTCCGTTGACATTAGCTTCCATCGGTTGTCTGCTCTGTCAAAGAGCCGGCGTGGTTAATTTTGCCATGGAAGGTTTCATGTTGATGGGGTCGTTTGTCGGCGTTGCCGCAGTGATCTTTTCTAATGGTAACGTGTGGGTTGGATTTTTATTCGCCATGTTGAGCGGAGCATTGATCAGTGCCATTTTTGCACTCTCGGTTGTGAATTTTAAAGCGAACCAGGTTATTTCCGGCATTGCCATTAACCTGCTGTGTTCCGGTGCAACAACTTATTTATTACGAACAATCTTTAAGGTGCCGGGCACAATCAGGGCAGATGATATCAACAAACTTGAGACCCTCGATATTCCGTTCCTGGATAAGATTCCGGTGGTTGGTGAGGCTTTGAACCATCACACCATTATTACTTATCTGGCGATCATATTGGTGATGATTACTTTCGTTGTTTTGTTCAAGACCGAATTCGGACTAAACATCAGGGCGCAAGGAGAATCTGAAGACGCGGTCAAGACAGCCGGTATCAATCCGAAAAGGGTCCAGTGGAACGTGATCCTGATCTCGGGCGCACTGAGCGGACTGGCGGGGGCATACCTTTCAACTGTTATCGTGTCTTCCTTCACGATCGATATGGTTCAGGGACGCGGTTTCAACACCTTTACAGCCGTAGTGTTTGGTAATGCGCACCCGATCGCGGTCTGGCTGGTTACCCTTTTGTTTGGATACGCTGACGCAGTTGGCATTCAGATCGAATTGCTGGGTACGGGCATCTCTCCTTCTATTATCAAAATGTTCCCATATGGTCTTGCGATAGTCGCTTTGACCATTAGCTCAGGTTCGGCCATGAACAGGAACATAGGCAGGCCAAGTAAAATGAAGCAGTTGGTTGGCAGGATATTGAAAAAGCCGGTTTCAGAAACGAATGAAGAGACCGCTAAATAGAGGTGTTGATTTATGCAGGTGATGACAAAATCCGGGTCGATATCCACCAGTTTTCTTCAGCTTTATCTATGGAGAAATGAAAAATGGAACTGAATTTCAAGGATTTTGAAATACTCGTCCCGAGTTTGGAAGAACCGCTGGCATTCTACCAGTATACGCTGGGATTGCCTCTGCGTTTCAGGAATGAGACCTTTGCTGATTTTGACCTGGGGGTTGGGTCACGGCTTGCACTTTGGAAGGTCGGTCACGCTGTCGAGACTTGCGGTGAAAACGCGGTCGGAACGGCGGGGAACCGCATGATGGGATCATTCCGGTTAAAATCAAAGGATGCGATCGACCAGGCTTTTTCTGAGTTTAAATCAAAAAACGTGAACGTCATCCAGACGCCAAAGGTGTGGCCTTGGGGGAAATACAGTTTCTACTTTACTGATCCAAATGAGTATCTTTGGGAAGTCTTCACGACTGATCAAAGCAAGGCTGATGGTTTTGTGATCACCGAAGTAAGCTTTTTTGTTGAGGATTTGGAAAGATCGCTCGCTTTCTACAGGGATAATGTTGGCTTGACTGTAAAAAGATCCGATCAATGGACGACCGAATTTCAGTCTGGAGAGGCAGCCTTTTGCCTGAAAGGTGTGGCTGCGTTCAACAAAGAGTTAGGCAGCATTATCACCCCTAATGGACACAGATGTATTGGAGCGTTTCAATTTGATACCGGTGAAGAAGTGACAGAATATTACCGGCAGCTTTGTGAAAATGAAGTTGAGTTTGTAACAGATCTTATTGATTGGCCTTGGGGTGCGCGTGCAGCGTATTTCAAGGATCCGGATGGATTTTTATGGGAAATCTATGCCTGGGTTGGAAAACCCTATACTTGGTAGATTAACCAGGAAATGATCAAAGGGAAAGAAAGGATTAAGAATGGGAAGGTTCACAATAATCGTCTTGGATAGTGTGGGCATCGGCGCATTGCCGGATGCTGCTGAATTTGGTGATGAAGGCGTAAATACACTACTCCATGTAAAAGAAGCCATGAAGGATCTACAGATCCCCAACCTTGTCAATATGGGTCTCTACAACATTGACGGCCTCGGACTCAAGGGTGTTGAGTCTCCGACTGCCTGTTTTGGAAGATGCCAGGAATGGGTAAAAGCAAAAGATACAATTGCCGGACATTTTGAGATTGCCGGCCTTTTGGTAGACGAACCCTTTAAAATTTTTTATAAAGGTTTCCCTGAAAGGATCATTTCCGAGTTTGAAAAACGCATTGGAACAAAGGTGATCGGAAACTACGCGTCCTCAGGTACCGAGATCATCCAGGTCTTGGGTGATGAACACGTGCGCACCGGTTATCCGATTGTCTATGTCTCCGCGGACAGCCTGATGCAGATTGCCATGCACGAAGAAGTCATTCCGCTTGAAAGACAATATGAGATTTGCAAGATCGCGCGTGAATTGTTGATGGGTGATGACACGGTTGCCCGCATCATCTGCCGTCCGTTTGTGGGTTCATCCGGCAAATACACGCGCACAGAAAACCGCAAGGATTTTGCCATCGATCCCCCCGGCAAGACCATCATGAACGTGCTGCAGGATAACGGTAAAGACGTGATCGCTGTCGGCAAGATCGAAGACGTATTCAACCGTTCAGGCATCACCAAGATCGATCACAGTAAAAACAATCCTGAGGGTATTGAAGCGACGATTAAATTCCTCAACCAGGATTTTGACGGACTGATGTTCACCAATCTTGTCGATTATGACATGCTTTACGGTCACAGAAGGAATCCACAGGGATATGGTGAGGCGCTTGAATTCTTTGACAAGAACCTGCCTCGTATCACCGAATTGTTGAAAGGCGATGATGTTTTGCTGATCACCGCTGACCACGGCTGCGATCCAACCCATAAAGGTTCGGACCATACCAGAGAATATACGCCTCTGTTGGTTTACGGGCCAAAGATCAAAGGCAGCAGGAACCTGGGCACACGATCCAGTTTTGCTGATATCGCGGCTTCCATCGGAGATTACTTCGGTTTGAAATATGAAAACGGCACTTCATTCTTGAAAGATTGCAGATAGCCTGTAAAATAAAAATAGAATTTTGAAAACAGAATATCAGAAAGAGAGAGAAGATGGATAACAAGAATTACGATCAGGCCCTGGCAAAAATGATAGATCATACGATCTTGAAAGCGGATGCCACCAAGGAAAAGGTTGCGCAGTTATGTAAAGAAGCGCTGCAATATCATTTTGCTTCGGTTTGTGTCAATTCATCCAACGTCAAATTGTGCGCAGACATGCTGAAGGGGTCCGACGTAAAGGTTTGCTCCGTGATCGGCTTCCCGCTTGGCGCTGCCTCGACCAACACGAAAGTCTTCGAAACAAAAGACGCGGTCGAGAACGGGGCGTCTGAAGTGGACATGGTGATCAACGTAGGCGCGTTGAAATCAGGCGACAAGGATTTCGTACAAAACGATATTCGCAGCGTTGCTGAAGAAGCTCATAAGGGCAAAGCCTTATTAAAAGTGATCATCGAGACCTGCCTTTTGACAGATGATGAAAAAGTCACCGCCTGCCTTCTCTCCAAAGAAGCCGGTGCGGACTTTGTAAAAACTTCAACCGGATTTTCAACCGGCGGCGCAACCGTCGAGGATATTGCCTTGATGCGCAAGACGGTTGGTCCCGACATGGGCGTGAAAGCCTCAGGCGGCATTCACTCCCGCGCGGATGCCGAAGCCATGGTGAAGGCCGGTGCAACGAGAATTGGCGCCAGTGCCGGTATCAAGATCGTTGAAGGGGATGATTCTGCTAAATCCGAAAAAGGATATTGATAGAAAAATATAGATTTAGTTACCAGCCTCAAAGACGCATAACAAAAAATGCGTCTTTGAGGCTTTTTGTTATAACCGGCGATTGTCAGTTGTTTACAACTGGAAAAACTTTGGGGGTGAGTCCAAATGGATAGTTTCAAGTTCTTGTTCAATAAAGATCGTTTTTTGCTGTTGAGACTAATTAATTACCTGTTAATTTGAAATTAAAACGGCGAAATCGTATCCAATTAATTAAAACACTTGTAATTGAAAATTTAACGTGCTACTATAACATTGTATAACATCATATAGCAAGTGATAACAAAATATGGGAAAACTACTAACCACAAAGCAGTTGCAGGATCTATTAAAAATTGATCGAATTACTGTCTATCGCATGCTTGCTGATGGACGGTTAAAAGGTATTAAAGTCGGCAATCAATGGCGTTTTTCTCAAAGTGAGATTGATCGTCTGTTGGGTGAAGAAAAAGCTGAAAAAGAGCAGGTTCCTGAGTCAATTCCTGATTTTCCTTCAAATTGTACGAAAGAGATCCAGGATATTTTTGCAGGGATTATTGGGATTGGCGCAATTACGGTAACGTTGAGAGGGACACCGCTTACTTCTCCGACTTTTTCAAATCCGTTTTGCGAGTTAATGCTATCGAGCGAGAGTGGGCGTGAAGCTTGTCAGGCTTCCTGGCGCCGGATTATCAATAAACAGTCAGGAGAACCGAAGTTCCAGGTTTGTCATGCGGGATTATGTTATAAGCGTTCGCTCATTGAAAATAATGGCTCCCCAATTGCGTGGTTGATTGCCGGGCAATATATCTTGAATTCCAGTGAACATGCAATTAGTAAAGAAAAAATTGAAGAACTGGCTCAAAAACATGGAATTCCATTTGAAAAGCTATTAGAGGCAGCAAAACGAATCCCGGTTTTGAAACTGAACCAGCAGGAGCTTGTAGAAACTTGGACGCCAAGAGTAGCATTGACCTTTCAATCCATTATCTGTGAAAGGACCGATTTTGTTAACCGCCTGCAGCAAATTGCAGAATTAAGTTCCATTACTGATACGTTGTCTAAATAACTTATTAAAAAAGGAGATAAAAATATGAGCGGAAGTTTTGACCAAGAACTTGATTGCAGTAATTTGTCGTGTCCAATGCCAATTCTAAAAACAAAAAAAGCTATTGATGCCATGCAGACTGGACAGGTGCTGAAGATGACAGCAACCGATCCCGGTTCATTGCCTGATATTGAAGCCTGGACGTCAAAAACCGGAAACGAGTTGGTCAGTCATGAACAGGACGGAGCCAAGTTCATCTTCTTCATCAAGAAAAAATAGCTCTGTTCACGTTTGCGATGTTATGGAGGAGCAATGGCTGATCAAAATGGAAAACTGATCATTATGTGCACTCATGGACCTGAAGATGCTGAAAGGGCAACAATTCCATTTGTGCTAGCGACTGCTGCTCAGGCATCTGATGTTGAAGTAGTTCTTGGCTTTCAAGTCAACGGCGTAATGTTGGTCCGAAAAGGTTGTGCAGAACATGTATTTGCTGCGGGTTTCCCGTCTTTAAAAGAATTAATGGATATCTATGTTGAAAACGGCGGAAAGTTATTGGTCTGTGGTCCATGTGTAAAATCCAGACAAATTAATCCGGAAGAGGAATTCATTCCCGGAGCAACCGTTGTAAATGCAGCAACTTTCGTGAAGGAATGCACTGAAGCAACTAATGTATTAGTCTATTAATTGAATAAGGAGTTTTTATGAGCTCAAACAGATTAGCTGTCATAGCTACACATGGCGGTCTAGATGCCGCATACCCACCGCTCATTTTAGCGACGGCGGCTGTAGCAATGGATATGGAAGCGGCCATCTTTTTTACTTTTTACGGTCTCGAAATTCTTCGAAAAGGCAATGCTGACAAGTTGAAAGTAGCACCGATTGCCAATCCTGCCATGCCTCAACCGATTCCTGGTATTTCGATCCCCAATATCGTGGGCATGCTGCCTGGTATGACCGCAGTTGCTACCGGCATGATGAACAGCTGGATGAAGAAAGCCAACGTGGCAAAACTCAGCGAGCTTCTTGAAATGGCCCAGGAAATGGATGTCAGATTAATTGCCTGCCAGATGACCATGGATGTCATGGGTATAAAAAAGGAAGACCTGATCGATGGTATCGAAATTGGCGGCGCGGCGACTTTTCTTGAATTTGCAAGTCAAAACGCCATGTGTTTATCATTCTAGAGTTTAGATAGGAGATAAAAATGGATAATGTTCTAATCGTGATGACAAGTGGACCCGATACTCCGCGCCGGTGTGCAACACCATTTTTCTTTGCCACTCTTGCAGCGGCTATGGATTATGAGGTCAGCATGTTTTTTACCATTGACGGCACCTTGCTGCTTAAAAAAGGTATGGCAGAAACGATCTACCCGAAAGCGGGTGGAAAACCCGTCAGTGACTTCCTGAAAGAAGCCATGGAGGCAGGCGTCAAGTTCCTGGCTTGCACCGCTTCCACCGAGTTGCATGATCTACAGCCGGAAGATCTGATTGACGGCGTGAAAATGGTCGGCGGCGCTGCCATGTGGCAGATTGCTGAAGATGCTAAAACATTAACTTTCTAAACGCAGAAGGAGCTTATGATGTCAAATGTTCGAGGGTGTGATCTTCCGGATGATGTTTTCTATTTGATTGAAAAACACGTTTGGGCGAAACCGATGGATGACGGTTCGATAAGGGTAGGCATCACTTCTGTGGCTGCCAAATTATCCGGTGGAAAGTTAGCCGCCATTACAGTAAAAGCAAAGAACATCGGTCAGGAAGTGATTCAAGGTAAAAGCATTGCTACCGTTGAAAGCAGCAAGTTTGTCGGCCCGGTGCCAGCGCCTGTCACTGCAGTTTTGGTAAAGGCCAATGAAAAACTGGCGGATGACCCCAATATCGCAGTTGCAGATCCTTATGGCGAGGGCTGGATCGCTGAAATGAAACCCTCCAACTGGGATGGTGAAAAGGGCAGTCTCGTAACAGGAGCGGATGGGATCGCAAAATACCAGGCGAAACTGGAGGCTGACAACATTTCTTGTAGTTGATTTATTGGCACGTTTTATCTGTTATCAATTCACATTTATATGTATTTTTCATGATTGCCTGATGTCGAAATGATCTGACAACTTCACTGACTTTGTAAAACCGGAATACATATAAACCATCGGTCTTAATTTGTTTTTGGAGGGATCAATGGATAGAAAAAGTATTTATGAGGAATTGAAGAGCAAAGGGGTATCCCGTCGGGATTTCTTGAAAATAAGCGGGATGGTGGCCGGAGCGATAGGCATGACCACACTTCCTCCTGTAGAAGGGTTAAGTGGGAACACAGCCGTTACAAAAGCTTACCGGCCAAACGCCATGGTAGCCAAAGCTTTATCGACCAAACCCCGCCTACCGGTAATCTGGCTCGAATTTCAGGATTGTGCGGGCTGCAGTGAGGCATTGACCAGAAGTCAATCACCTACCTTGGGGGACCTGGTGTTGAACCTGATCACTATTGAATATCAAGAGACGCTTTCGGCCGCGGCCGGTTTTCAGACGGAAGAGGCGAAAAAGGCAGCCATGGAACAGTATGCCGGACAGTATGTTCTGGTTGTTGAAGGCAGTATTTCACCTGCCGATGACGGTGTGTACTGCACCATTGGCGGAAGAAGCTCAATGGATTTACTGCAGGAAGCTGCTGCAGGCGCCGCCGCGATCATTTGTACCGGAAATTGTTCCTCTTTTGGCGGACTTCCCAAAGCCAATCCCAATCCAACGGGCGCGGTCAGCGTCATGGATGTCATAAAGGATAAACCGATCGTTAATATTCCCGGTTGCCCGGCTATCCCTGAGGTGTTCACCGGCGTGATCGCGCACTTCCTTGTCTTTGGCAGCCTGCCCGAACTGGATCATCTGTACAGACCCATGACCTTCTACGGTAACACCATTCATGATCGCTGCCTTCGCAGACCGTTCTACGAGGCGGGTAAATTTGCCAACTCCTTTGATGATGAAGGGGCGAAAAAAGGATGGTGTCTCTACAAACTTGGTTGCAAAGGACCCACCACATATAACGCCTGCGCTTCCATGAAGTGGAGCGGGGGACTTTCCTTCCCCATCCAGTCCGGTCACCCTTGTCTGGGCTGTTCCGAACCGAATTTCTGGGATGGCGGTGGATTCTATCAGGGGCAGTCAGCTCCTCTGGACAGGCCTGACATTACCACAGCCGGCATTGCGGCTGCCGCCGGTGTGGCTGTCGGCGCCGGCGTGGCCATTGCGAATCGTGCCCAGAAGAAATCCAAAAAACACGATGAGAATGAGAAGTAAAGGAGGATGAGATGAATTGGACGGATGTACTTGCTTTTGCTCGCGGACCATTCTTCCAGGTTGCCCTCCTGGTCTTCATTGCCGGAATGGTCTATCGACTGGTACGCGTCATTTTTCTTGGCTGGCAGAAAGACAAAGTCCCGGCCAGGGGCAGTAAAGTGGGAGGAGCGCTTTTATCCTTCCTGAAGGGCATCATTATTTGGCCTTTCGTCCCCTGGGTGAAGAACACTTTCAAGAAAAATCCTATGATCTACCTGGCTGGCGGTCTTTTCCACCTGGGATTGTTTGTGGTTTTAGTGCTGGGCGCGGCCCATATGCTGGTCTGGAAAAGCCTGCTGGGTTTCGGCTGGAAAACGCTGCCTCTGCCGATTGTTGACTGGATGGCCGCGGTGACGATCGTAGCCATGATCACTCTTTTCATCAACCGGCTGGTGAATCCGGTTTTAAAATTGATCTCCGGCCCGGCAGAATGGGCTAATCTGCTGATAGTCTTCATCCCAATGGTTACCGGTTACATGATGACCCATCACCTTTGGTTCCGCTATGAAGTGCTCTTCAGCCTTCACATGCTGGCAGTCGACGTGTTGCTGATTTGGATTCCGCTGAGTCGAATATCTCACTTTATGTTTTATTTCTTCTCCAAAGCGATCCATGGCTCAGATTTTGGCAAACGGGCAGTTGAGCCCTAAGGAGATCAGACATGGAAAACCAAATAGTGATTGATACTTTTGTAAAAGAAACCGGTGGATACGCCGCTTCTCAGCTGGAAGCCTGTACCCGCTGTGGTATGTGTGCCGAAGCCTGTCATTTTTATCAGGCCACCGGAAACCCTGAATATGCCCCGGTTTGGAAAATCGAACTTCTCAAACGTGCTTATGAACAGCGTTTTTCACTCATTGGCAGGATCAAACTGGCGTTAGGGATCGATAAACGTATCACCGACGAAGATATTCAGCATGCCAGCCAGATCGTTTATGAAGCCTGCACCTTGTGCAACAAGTGCTCAATGGTTTGCCCTATGGGTATTCAACTGGGACCATTGATCCACGAAGTGCGTAGCGGTTTCTCTGAAGCTGGAATTGTTCCGGCAGACCTGATGGCCGCTGTGAACAAGCAGGTTGCCGAGGGCAGTCCGCTGGGTGTGACGGATGATGTGTTTGAAAGCCGCCTTGAATGGGTGGCCGACGAGTGGGAAGTTGATCTGCCCATGGACGTAAAGGGCGCCGATACCCTTGTGGTGTTCAGTTCAATTGAGATCATGAAATTCCCAGAGAATATCGCGGCTATCGCGAAGATTTTGAATGCTGCCGGCGAAAAATGGACGCTGAGCAAGAAAGCCCGTGAAGTCGTCAATTTCGGCTTCTATGAGGGCAGCACCGAGCGCACAAAAATGTTCCTCAAACGCGTCTTTGACGGCGCCGTAGAGTTGGGCGTGAAAAAACTCGTGGTTACCGAGTGCGGCCATGCCTATGATGCTTTGAGATGGACCTCGTACAATCTTATGGACGTTCCCGCGGGATTGGAGATCACCCATATTGTGGGGCTGATGGGTGAATATCTGAAGTTAGGCCGCATAAAACTCAAAGAGGGTGCTTATAACGACGGCGTTCTGACCTTCCACGATGCCTGCAAGATCCAGCGGCGCGGAGGTCATATCAAGGAACCGCGTGAGCTTTTGAAAGTCCTGGCCCCGGATTCCTTCAAGGAGATGTCGCCCAATCGTGAAGAATCGATTTGCTGCGGTGGGGGCGGCGGCGTGATTGCCATCAAGGAAGCGGATCCAACCCGCTATGCGGCTTTTGAATTAAAAATTGACCAGATGCGTAAGGTCGGAGCCAAGACGGTTGTGATGAGTTGTTCAAATTGTCGTCTGCAATTTACAGATTGCGTCCAGCATTTCGATCTGGATGTAAAAGTTGCCGGCTTGAGTCAGATGGTTGCCGACGCTCTGGTGGAATAGGAGGCTGAAATGGTGTCATTTAATATTACTCCGGTAGAAAAAGGGATATTCAGGTGTCAGCATACTGGTCCTCTTTCACACGAAGACGTGCGCGCTTTGGCGAGTTTTCTGCACGATTACCGCGGAAAATTATTGATCGACCTGCGCGGCACAACTGGAGAGGAATGCATGAATAATCTCCGCCAATTTAGACCCATGATGCCGACCTCTGCAATATTTGGCGCAGATATAGATGCTTCCAGGCTTGATACCCCTGAGAGTTACTACACTCATGAGGTTCAATATTTCAAATCGGAAGAAGAAGCTCTCACATGGCTTCGCAATCAATGAGAGGAAAATATGACAGAGAGAATAGTTGTTGATCCTATCACTCGTATTGAAGGCCACTTGCGGATTGAAGCCACGCTGGATTCCACTAACACGATCACAGATGCTTATTCTTCCGGTACGATGGTCAGAGGTATCGAGAAGATCCTGAAAGGACGTGATCCGCGAGAAGCCTGGGCTTTCACTCAACGGGCTTGTGGGGTTTGCACGACCGTGCACTCCTTTGCTTCCATCCGTTCTGTGGAAGACGCGTTGGGAATAAAAATCCCCAAGGCAGCCAACTTGATCAGAAACCTGATGATCGCGCAACAATACGTGCACGATCACGTCATGCATTTTTATCATCTGCACGCCCTTGACTGGGTGGACGTCGTTTCTTGTTTAAAAGCCGACCCTGCGGTTACATCAGAGATCCAGCAGAAAATTTCCACGTGGCCCAATTCATCACCAGCATATTTTGCCGGCATTCAGGCAAAGGTTCAGGCTATCGTGGATAGTGGACAGCTTTCCATCTTTTCCAACGCTTATTGGGGACATCCTGCTTACAAGCTTCCGCCCGAAGTAAACCTTTTGGCTGTTGCTCATTATCTTGAAGCCCTCGATTGGCAACGGGATGCCACCAAGATCCATACGATTTTCGGCGGCAAGAATCCGCATCCCAATTTCGTAGTTGGCGGGGTGCCTATGCCCATCGATCTGAACAGCGATACCGCCATTAACGCTGAACGTTTGTCCATTATCAAAGACTCTATCGAAAAAATGGTCGCTTTTGTAGACCAGGTCTATCTACCTGATCTGCTTGCCATCGCTCCTTATTATCTGGATTACGGCGGCTTTGGCGAGGGACTGGGTAACTTCCTGACCTGGGGTGAATTCCCCGGTGAAGACAACAGTGATATTTCCAAATTCCTGGTACCGCGCGCGGTGATCCTCAATCGGGACTTGGCGAATATCCAGGTTCCTGATCCACGAGATTTTGCCAAGATGCAGGAATTTGTGGCTCATTCCTGGTATGACTATCAGGCCGGCGACCAGGCCGGGCTGCATCCCTGGAAAGGTGAAACGGAATTTAATTACACCGGTCCCAAACCACCGTATAAACTTCTCGAAGTGGAACAAAAATACTCTTGGTTAAAAGCTCCCAGATGGGCTGAAACACCCATGGAAGTTGGTCCATTAGCCCGCGTTTTAGCCATGTATGCCAACGGTCACGAACAGACCAAGGAATTGGTTGATCTGGTGTTGACAACGCTCGATGTTCCTATCACGGCAGTTTTTTCCACGCTGGGACGCACGGCCGCCAGGGCCATCGAGACCAAGGTCTTTGTAGATGCGCTGCGCACCTACTATGATGAATTGATCGCTGAGATCAAAGCCGGCAACACACAAACCTATAACGGTGAGAAGTGGGAGCCTTCAACTTGGCCTACCAATGCGCAGGGATTCGGTTACATGGAAGCTCCTCGAGGCGCCTTGGGACATTGGATCGTCATCTCGAACGGAAAGATCGAGAATTATCAGATGGTAGTGCCGACCACATGGAACGGTTCGCCCAGAGATCACAAAGGAAAACCGGGTGCCTATGAAGCCTCTTTGGTGGGAACCAAGATGGCTGATCCGAACGCCCCGCTTGAGATCTTGCGTACCATCCATTCGTTTGACCCTTGTATGGCTTGCGCTATCCATATGGTCGATATCCAGGGGCAAAGCCTTGGGAATGTTGCCACCGGATTGGATATCTGTCATCGATAATTATGACTTCGCCAAAGCGTAAAGTAGTCTTGGGTTTGGGAAATTTGTTGAACCGTGATGAAGGGCTGGGCGTTCAGGCTTTGAAATTGCTGGATGCCCAGCTGGATAATAAAAACGGTTTTGAACTATTGGATGGCGGTGTCTTGGGTTTGAACTTGCTCATGATCGTGGAGGAGTGCAGTCATTTGCTGATTCTGGATGCGGTGAATGCCGGAAAGTCCCCAGGGACGGTGGTTGAATTGACCAAAGACCAGATCCCTTTATATGCGGGAGTGAAACTATCGCAGCATCAGATCACTTTTCAGGAAGTGTTGGGATTGGCGAATATCAGGGGGTATCTGCCTGAACATCTACATCTGGTGGGTGTCCAGCCGGAATCTATCGCGGTTGGGTTGGAATTAAGCCCTGTTGTTGAAAAGGCTCTGCCGTTGGTTGTGCAACGCGCCAAAGACGTATTGGAGCGTTGGAAAGACTAGTCTGATAATAGGAGGAAAGATAATTTATGGATTACTACTTTCTTGATGCCGTGAAATGGGAACACAGTCAGACACTTTATCATGCTGCAGCCCATCTTGGACGCGAGGCTTTGTTTATCCTTCGTCCTGCCACACCATATGTCTGTATTGGCTACCATCAGGATGCCCAGCAGGAAATTGACCTTGATTTCACTTCCGCGAATAAAATTCCGGTCTTTCGCAGGGAAGTGGGCGGGGGAGCGGTCTATCTGGATGGACAGCAATTATTCTTTCAACTGATCATTCGTAAAGACCGTCCAGATGTGCCGCAGGTGGTGGCCGATTTCTACCGTGTATTCCTCGAACCGGTAATTGGCACCTATCGTCAATTTGGTGTTCCGGCGGAATACAAACCGGTCAACGATATCATCACTGAAGGGCGCAAGATATCCGGCACCGGCGCCGCCCAGATCGAGGATATGAACATCCTGGTCGGCAATTTCATACAGGATTTCAATTATGACATGATGACCAAATGCCTGCGCGTCCCTGACGAGAAATTCAGGGATAAGGTCCACAAGACCATGTATGAAAACCTGACCACTTTTAAACGGGAAACAGGTAGTATTCCGGCCAACGCTGAACTTGCCGCGGATCTGCGCATGCGTTATGAGGCAATTCTGGGTGATCTGTCACCCCGGGAACTGGATGATGAATTGCTGTTAAAAGCAGATGAATTGTTTCTTGAAATGAACACATCTGACTGGCTGCTGCGTAACGATCATCGTCGCCCTGAATTTAAACAGTTAAAGATCGCGGAAGGTATTTTTGTCATTCAAAAAATGATGAAAACGCCTGGTGGTTTGATCCGTGTTTCGGCGGTCAATGACAACGGAAAGTTGAAAGATGTACACATCTCTGGTGACTTTTTCTTTTTCCCGTCCGCGTCATTGGTTGAGCTTGAGCAAAGTCTTGAGAACCTCCCTGTGGAGAATGACGCCATTTCAGATCATGTGGAAAAATTCTACAAAGATTATGTCATTGAATCTCCAGGTGTTGTGCCCGCTGATTTTGGCAAGGTGCTGACCATCTGAAATCGGAATTCTGTGATCGGTACTCATATATCGCCCGATTGCCATAATTATGGGTCGGGCGATGTTTTTTACATGACTTGAACGGCGGCTGTGATCCATTCGGATTTTATGAACGTTTCAATGGCTAGTGAAGCAAAAATGGGAATGGGATTATCCGTTGCTAATTTGAATTGTGAAGAAATTCTTTTTTAAAGAATAATTGCGTTGCAGATGTTAAACGCAACACAATTATCCTTTTTGGAGGAAGAAGATTTATTATCTATCTGTACACGAATAACATGGATCGATGGAGGCCTGGATGAGAGGCATGTCTGAAAGCTGTTGATCCTTGCTCATCGCGCGGACGGATGGCATATTGGCAAAAGTTGGTGTGCGGATCTTAACCCGCAGCGGAATGTCGCTGCCGTCTGAAGTAATGTAATAAAAAACTTCACCGCGGGGAGCCTCAGCGCGTGAGGTGGCTTCTCCGACCGGAATGACCGGGAATCGATCGGTAATGCGGATCGGCCCGGTGGGCAGGTTTTGGAGCGCTTTTTCGATCAGCCTGACGCTTTCCAGCATTTCAAGGGCGCGTACGACTACACGCGCCTGAACGTCACCGGCTTGCTCAACGATGCATTTCACGTCCAGGTCGCCGTACGCCGCGTAGGGCTGGTCGCAGCGCACGTCCATCTCCAGGCCTGAAGCGCGCGCGGTGGGGCCGACCGTGCCGTATATAAGCGCATCTTCGCGCGATAGAATGCCGACACCGGCAGTACGGGCCTTGACCGTTGCGTTAGTGGTGAAAATTGGAATAACAAGTTTCTCGATCGCCTGTTGGATTTTGCGTACGGCTGTCAAAATATCATCCGGATTGGTGATGTCGCGATTCACGCCGCCGATGGCATTCATGGCGTAATTGACGCGGTTGCCGGAAATGGCTTCCAAAACGTCCATTACCGTTTCACGCAGGGCAAAAATTTCCATGAACATGGTCTGATAACCGATCAATTCAGCGGCAACGCCTGACCATAACAGGTGCGAGTGCAGCCTTTCCAGTTCGGCAAGGATCACGCGAATGTATCCGGCGCGCGCGGGGATTTGGATTCCCGCCACGGTTTCGGCGGTCATACAGTAGGTCATGGTATGGACGTTGGAACAGATGCCGCAAACGCGTTCAACCAGGGTGATATCCTGTAAATAGTTACGCCGTTGGGCGAGCAGTTCGATGGCACGGAAGTTGAACCCGATGGCAATATCCACATCTCTGACGTTTTCTCCTTCGCAGATGACGTTGATCTTGTAAGGTTCCTCCAACGCGGGATGATAGGGCCCAATGGGAATGGTATAGGTCATGATTACCTCTCAATTTTTACTGGCTGCCCCGCCTGGCTGGCGGAAAATTCCGGGTTCCATTTGTGTGGGACGTATCAACTGGCCCGGATTAGGATGGCCTGTGAACTCTACTTTGAATAGATCCTGGATCTCTCGTTCGATCCATTCCGCAGCAGGGAGTACGACGCTGATGGAAGGGATTTGATTGCCGCATGTGAACGCTTTGAAATTATAGGCAACGCGCTCAAGACAATAATGATAGATCACCGCGGTCTCATCATCTGAGATCATAGCGCCTGTCATCGTGCTGAACCTTGCGCCCCATTCTTTCATTTGTTTGGCCATCTCCAACACGTTCAGGTCGGGAGCGGTCATCCACCAACCGTCATTTTTTTGTTCCAGTGACGTGGCGCCCGGCCAGCTTTGGATCGACTTTCGATAATCAGTCATTTTGCCTGTCTCCTTTGACAATAATGGCTTTCAGGAAGCGTTTGCTGGTCAATTCCTGACGGCATTGTTCACATAGACCTTGAATTTCCTCAATTTCAACCGGTAAAGGTTTTCCATACAGTCTCTCCAGTGTCATTTCCGGGATGGCATGGGCCGGCTTTCCGCAAATACGGCAGGGCTGCGCTTCGATCTCGTGAAAAACGTAATGCTGTGCTCTTTCAGTGATCGGCGTCGGATTTTCTTCTTCAAAACATAACGCTTGTGTTGGGCAATACTGGACGCAGAACCCGCAGAAAGTGCAGCGGTCTTCCAGATAATCCCACATCGCGTTTCCGGATTCATCGGTCGTGATCTTAATTGCGCCCGGTGAGCATGCGTAGACGCAGGTCCCGCAGGCTGTACATTGAGCGGTATTGTGAAGCAATTTTCCACGGAAACCAGCCGGGAATTGAACCGCATCGGCAGGTTGACGTGTGCGCGATTTGTTTCTCAGATTGTGTGATAAAAGGTTGATTATTTTCATTGTCTATCCGTCCTTTACGCAAAGAACGCGACCACGATGGCAACCGCGGCGGCAAGTGAGCCCCAGCCCCAATAGAATCGAAAGGCCTGGTTCAGTTTGATACGGGCGGTGGCGGTTCCCAGGATCGTGATCAGAATTACCAACAGGATGCTCAAGATCAAATAGGCTGCCCAGGTGACCAATCCGCTTGTGATGGGTGAAACGAACAGCGCCGCGAACAGGCTGACCAGGGCGACCAATTCAAGAGAATGGCTTAGTTCAAAAAACGCCAGCGTAAATCCGCTGTATTCGGTATGCGCTCCCGCTACGATCTCCTGTTCGGCGTTGGAGATGGAAAAGGGATTGCTTTTCAGTTTTGCCGGAAGTGAAATCAAAAATGCCGCGGCCGCAGCCAGGCTGACCCAGCTTAAGGGTGTCTCTGCCAGGACGGACATATTGAAACTCTTCGCGTGGACGGCCAGCGCAATAACGGCAGCCAAAAAGGGCAGGTTATAAGAGAGGGTCATGATCGCTTCGCGTGAAGCTCCCACCTGTCCATAGGGCGAGCGTGTACTGAATCCGGCCAATACTTCACAGATGGCTGGCATTTCAAGCAGGTAGATGAAGACGATCGAAATCCCGGCGGCGTAAGCCATGCTCGCGAATTCCTCATTGACCGACCGGACCTGGGCGGTACCGAACGTGACACCCTCGGGCAGGCTGAGGGACCGTTGGAGGGCCATGAGCCGCT
>ENA-OSEO01001762-OSEO01001762.1-sediment-metagenome-genome-assembly--contig:-NODE-1762-length-36088-cov-7.603205_pt1 | contig 36088 bp, 39 predicted proteins | sample MGYA00237883_ERZ534232 | MGnify/ENA metagenome assembly ERZ534232 | reverse complement strand
CACGAAAGCAGGAGATAAATGCACAAATAATTAATAACGTTAAAATTGGCGACGATGGAACTGAGACCCGTTAACAGAAGCATGGTTCTCCCGATAGAGAGGCCTGCTCAAATTATAGCATCCCAGCCTGCAGAAAATCAGCAATTACATTTGGCAGATGATAAAATTCTGGAAGCTGAGATAGTTGAAACTACACAGGCTAAGGCAGATAAATCCAAATCTTTCATCGAAGCGAATACTGAACAGGTGACACTATCACATTTGAAAAATGAATGCATTATACCTGTGTTCAGGGATAACGAAAAAACCATTTCACATTTTGAGTTTATCGACAGTGTGAACTTTGTTGTCCAGCAGTGTTTCAAGAATGAAACCATTCTTGATCCTGACATACGTGTATCCCATAAAATCAATGGAAGGATACCTTCAGCCTTGAATAAGAAGGTAAGCGAACTTGAAGAATGGGAGAAAACGCAATATTGGGAAAGGATGATGTTCATTATAGAGGTGCCTTCCATTGCTGATACCATTCATGGAAATGAGATAAGTATGACAATTGGAGGGGTGAGAGCCCTGAACCATGAATCATTATTCTCGAAGAAGAGCATAGAAAAATTCAAGGTTTTTGTCGGCTTTAATAATAAGGTGTGCACCAATCTCCTGGTATCAACTGATGGTATTATTTTGGAAATGCGTGTGTCAGGATTGCAGGAATTGGTAAAGAATGTATTCGATCTTATCGGGAACTTTAATACGCGTATTCAGTTGGACACAATGAAAGAGTTTGGAAAGTATTCCCTTACAGAACACCAGTTTGCGCAGCTTATAGGGAAAGCCAGACTTTATCAATATCTGTCAGCAACACAGAAGAAAGAGATACCAGCTTTGACATTCAATGACAGCCAGTTCAACGCTGTTGCAAGGGATTATTATACAGACAAGAGTTTCTGCAGGGATGGAAATGGTGATATTAACCTATGGAAACTATATGGATTGTTCACAGGAGCCAATAAGAGCAGCTATATTGATTCATTCCTTGGAAGAAGTGTAAATGCTTATTCCTTCACGGAAACCTTGCTGCAGGCATTAGAACACGATAGCAGGATGTCTTGGTTTATAAATTAACATAGAGGGCAGGTGTATTAATCCTGCCCCTAATTTATTCTCATATCTATGCAATATGAACGAACACAACAGAAAATACATTTTGGAATTATTCAAGATTGTCTCCACTACCAGCATCTTAGTGGTGAATCAATACGGGCGAATTATGAGGCTGGATTGTCCGTTCAGAGTGATTGCACTTGAAGACATTCCTCCTGATATTATTACAGGTGATTTTTACAGAGTTGATTTTGTTAAGATGACACTTAACCTGAAAGAGGAGTTTATCATTAAGGGGAAGGGGTATTAAATCCGGAATTTTCAGATCATTTGAAAATAAGTGTTTATAAATTTGGATATCAGTATTATTAGCCCTAAATTGTTATTACCTGTGAATGAAAGTGTCAGGTAACTATAAAGGCCATGAAGTGAATATTCATTAATTTACCTAAATTCTATTTCAATGAAAACATCAAGAATTTTGTTTATTGCTTTATGCTTTTATTTATTGGTTTTCGGAAAGTCATATGCTCAAACCTTCCAATTGAAAACCACTGAATATCTGGAAATATATGCTTGGTGTAACGGTATACCTGACTTAATTGCAGGAGAGTTCGACGTTCATTATATTATAAAAATTAAACATGGAAATGTTTTTCATTGGGCTAAGACTATGCAAATTAGCGGAGAGGCCGTTTCACAGTCTACTGACGAAGTGTTCAGAATAAATCACATCATAAAAGAAGGACCAATGTTACCGGGAACAAAAAAACAACGTTCTTTTCATTTTAATCTTGTGGGTGAAAATGGAACCCATATTATTATAGCTATCACTCTGGAATTAGATCAGAATTGGTATACCAATATTACCAAATTAAAAGCAAAGTGCATGTAAATCAATTATTTAATTGAACTGTTACGTAATGAAAACATTTTTTAAGTTCGTCGTGAATGTAATTATCTTACTTTTAACATTTAACTGCAATCCTATGCAAAACTCCGATTTTACTCAGCAGGAAATTGATCAGATAAAGAGAGAAGTAAAAGCAGCAGCAGAACCTTTAATGACCGGCTGGGCAGCATTAGACGGCAATACTGCAATAAAAAGCTTCTCCCCTGAAATGGTATCGTGTTATGGTACTTTACTCCTGGATTACGAATCATTTAAAGAAAGTTGGAAGATCTATACAGATGCCAGGGCAAGTATCAAAATAACTCCAATTAGAGAGGATTACATCATACTTACAAGAGAATATGTAATTGATACCTGGATAGGTAAGGTGGAAGAGGTGATGAAAACCGGCGAAAAAGTGATTTATGACCCGGTGCGCTATACCAATGTATTCAAAAAGGCCAGTGATCAATGGAAGATTGTTTTTGCACAAAGCTCAGGTATCCCCGTAACAGTTAATCCTGAAAAATAGGCCATTGTTTTTTCCTTATTCTATGTATATTCAGAAGTCAGTAATTTCTGATACAACGAACACTTATACCAATATGTCCGGATGAATATTGGACAACCATCATGTATCCGTTATTATATAAAGAAGTATTCATATAGAATATACGGGAACCGTCCTCATTTCTCATTCCCTCATTCGATGACCACCAGAGACCTCTTTCACCAATACTTCCAAAGAAATACTCTTCTTCGTATTTGACACAGTAACCAGCTGGCAATGCAGAAAAGCCTGTTGCATTATTTGTTGCGGGATCATTCCCTACTGTTCCCGGACTATCATAAAAATACCAATCGGTTTTAGCAGCAAGTGATTTGCCTGTATAATATTTATTCCCCCCGTAACCATAATCATTGTTAATAAGGAAATCTCTTAATATCAGCCATTCATCCAGGCTCGGCAGGTGCCAGCCTTCAGGGCAGATCCCCTGAACCCCGCTCGGTACAGTGCTGCTGGTATCAGCACCATTCATAGCAGCCGGCCAATTGTATAATACCCCGTATTTGGCATAATTTTCAGTTGCTCTGGCTTCATCAATATCGGTATCAACATAATTATAAATATAATATCGTTTTTCAGTAACAGAACTATTGGAGGGATGATGTATTTCGGGAAGATAAGCCAGGTTCTCAACCATCCACCTTTGAGTGCCAATTTTTACCCAGTGATATATATTACCGTCTCTGGTATCAACGACCGGATTCTTCATTATTCCCTCAATCCATACTTCCATACTACTGCCGGGTTCACTACGCAACTCTACTTCCAGGGTAAAATCTTCTGTTTTGCCGCAAATCTTCTTGGTAATAACCGGTGCAGTATTATTGAAATCGCCCGGAAATACAATTTGTTCTCCGTCAATTTTGACTACTGCATTTTTAACCAGATGTAATTTATCTTCCCGGGGTTTGATCTTTAGATGAAGGCAATCTTCAAAATTAACAAGGTCAGTACCACTAATGATCACAGTCTCTGTTACAGGCTTTCCTTCTCCACGGATAAAGAACTGATGCCCCCAATACAATACAGGATCTTGAAAGGGAACTACTGCACTCTTTAACAAATCACCCTCCTGTATGGAAAATTCATCTTTCTGACAAGAGTAAAATGAAATAGTGAGCATCACAACAAGAAATAAGGGGCATATCACACTGGTAATATCCCCTGACAAAACCTTGATTATTGTTTTTTTCATAGGTCAAATTTTTATTATTTATTAAACTTTTACACTCCCTGTTTAGGAAAAAAAAAGTGTTCATAGATTAATATTTTAAAATTGATCTACACTAATGACAGTAAACTCTTAAAAAGTAATTACGATATAAGTTACGAATTTTTTTAAATGCATGCATATACAAAATGCATTTTATGGACCTATGTATCTTTCTGTAAGAAGAGTAAAAAAATGAGTTGAAAAAAGCTGTATGCCATATGACCTCCAAAGATACGCATGGAGGCCTTATTTGTCTTTTATGCCAAGAACATTCCAATTAACAGAAAGTGAGCATGTATGCCTCTATAACACACCACAAAAAGAAGATATACCCTTTCCCCTTACTTTGAAATATAATAAAAAGGGACATGCGAACCTAATAGCTAAATGTTCCTATTCTGATGAATCATTTCGTCGGAATGATCTAAAGAATATTAACCTATGGAAGCTTTATGGCTTGTTTACAGGGGCTAATAAGATGAGCTACATAGATTCATTTCTTGACAGGAGTGCAGGTTGTCAACAGTTTGTCCATGGATTATATCAGGCAATTGTTGAGAATAAACATCACTGGTTCGTAAGTTAATCAGCAGCCACTCCCGGATTGGGAGTGGTTGTTTTTTTTATGAGAATACATATGACTGAACAAGAAGCCCGGAAATACATAACTGAACTTTTTAAGATTATTGATACCAACAGTATTCTTGTTGTGATGCATACAGGAAAACTGAAACGTTTATATTGTCCGTTCTGGGTCATTTGCAAAATTGATATACCACCACTTCAGAAAGATGGAGAATATGCTGTTGAGGCTGTTAAAATGACTTTGAAGCTTGAAGATGTTTTCATCATCAATGGCCGGGCTTATTATTTCTGGTATTTTGTCATTAAAGCATAATATAGCTGCTTTACTGATATATCCTGTTTGAGGTTAGACAAGTGACAACACTATACAATTTTATTCTTAAAAGGGCAAAACAAGGAGCTGACAATTTAATAGTCGGCTCCTTGCTATTTTTACAAAACACTGAGCTTTAAAAATCTCAATATTCTATATTTGTGTTCACCATATTGCATTTTACAGCTTTTATGTCTGAGGTAAGGGGTAAGTACCAGTGAACAGAGAAAGTGGCTAAAACGATGATATACTAATGCGAAGACGGGACTGCTTTTTTAAGTAATATTGAAAATTCCTTTTTATTCGATTTCACCAGGTGGAAGAAGTGGCCGCGATTTGTATCTTTACCAGGGAACCTATCCAGACCGATTTGCCGTTTTTCCATCCAGTTTCTGGTCGCGGCAAATGAGCCTTTCCGAAGGAGATTCGGTGTCGCCGGTGAACGATAGCCTGGGTTACAGCCGTTGGCTTGTTTCCTTATCATTTATAAGCAGTTTGCCCGGCAAAACCAGCAGGTTGCCAGTGAAGCCTTTTGTCAATCTTCTTTTAAACGATAAAGGTTTCGGCAGGGAAAACAATTCACTCATTTTCTTTGAGGCAGGCTTAAAAATGGGTATCCTGAATATTTTCGAAATTTATGTCCCATTGCCGGTTTCCAAAAACATTGATTCGGCCGGCGGGTCATTCAAAAACAGGATTCGTTTTGTTTTCTCACTTGATTCATTTAACAGGTTAAAGATGAATTCAAAAGTATTTTAACCGGTTAAATGTGTGAATGATGTAACTCTTATTCAGAATTGTGTAATACTTTCCAGCACTTCAGAAATTACCTTTAATATTTACAATTTAAAAATAAAAACAATGAAATTAACAAAAATTTTTCCAATCGTAGCAATGCTATGTATTGTACTAATTTCGGGTTGTCAAAAAGACGATCTTCTGGATTCTTATGAAACGCCAGTCTTAAAAAAGGCTGTTAAGCCGCCAAAAGTGGTAGCATTAGAAGCTGTAAATCTTAGATCAGCGGCTGATTTTGTTATTCTGTCACAAGCAGCAATTACCGATGTCTCTCCATCTGTTATTAACGGGAATATTGGAGCAAGTCCTATTACCGGTGCAGCTATTGGTGTACCGTGTGATGAAGTTGAAGGGATAATTTACTCAGTAGATGATGCTGGTCCTGAATGCGCTGTGATTGACGCCACCAAGTTAGGCACAGCCGTACTTGATTTTGGAACCGCATACACTGATGCTGCCGGACGTGTTTGTAAAGCCGACGCAGAGCACTTGAATTTGGGCGCCGGAGAGATTGGAGGCTTAACGCTTGCACCTGGCGTATACCACTGGGATAATAATGTTACCATTTCAACGGATGTTACACTTGAGGGCGGGAAGAATGATGTCTGGATATTCCAGGTTCCCGGAACCCTTAATATTAGTTCTGCAACGAGTGTTATCTTGAAAGGTGTAAACGCCAAAAATATTTTCTGGGTAGCAGGCGGCGCCGTTACTTTAGGAACGACCAGTCATTTTGAAGGGAACATATTGGGTGCGACAGGTATTACTTTGGAGACAGGCGCATCAATAAACGGTAGATTATTGGCAGGAACTCAGGTAGCCCTACAAATGAGCACTGTAAAAATGCCTAATGTTCAAACGGATACGGGTAAAAAGCCGAAAAACACACATTAAAATAAAATCAACATTTTATAAGAGGCTGCCAAAAGGCGAGCCTCTTTTTCTGTCCTGTGAAGTTTAATGAACAAGATTGGTTTTCCCGGTTCCTTAATTTTTTCGTACCAAACTTTAAAACAGAAGAAAATCAAAACATTGCATTCTGAGAATTTTCATATTAATGTGCGAATCATGGTAAGTCTTATTTAGATTGTAGATTATTAAAATATTCCAGTTTTATACTTATTTGAGTTTTATTTACTGATGGTATTTTCAGCCAACTCAATGCAGCATCTAAAAAATTAAAAACCTGATATAAAGATGATTGTTTATAATGATGCACAAATTCAACAGCTCTGGTTGTTTGCTCTGCTGTCAGAACAAGAATTGCAAATTTCTTTAAACTGGATTGTTGTGAATTTTCATAAACAAAAGTACTTGCTTCCTCAATATCATCTTCTGTCATATTAATATGGGCATTTCTTATATCAACTATCACGGAATAATCAGATTCCAACAGGGGATTCTCTTTTACTGATTGAATAATTTTTTTTATCTCGTATTGAGTAAGTTCATTCTTGTGAGATATAAGAATCAACTTTAAATTTTCATCAATCAGAAAATTAGAATTTTCGTCCTGCATACTAAGTGATTAAATTACCCTGTAAAATAAATAATTAAAATTAAATCATTTTCTCCTGATAATAAATTTTAAAGCTTCTAAATAATGATATACGATAAAAGTAATGGTAAGCTTGGTGAGATCAAGACCTTTGCCAAAAAAAACAATATGCTGTAAAGTTTTGAAGATACATTTTCAAGATTATACACTGTGTAACATTTTAGAGCTTTATCCTGTTGAGAAAGGGGAAGTACCGGCCGGAAGAGAAAGTGGCTGATTTTATGATATGGTAAAAGCGAGTACAGAAAATGCCATAAAATCATAAAAAGGCTCTGTGGATTTAATACAGCCATTTTAAGGCACTTTTAACATTTTGCTACATCATATTAACTTTGACAATAAAATTTAACCAGCAGCCTAAAAATGCTCTTAAAACGAACATGAGGGAGTGTAATTTAAACTCTGTCTGATTTTTTTCTTTCATACAAAATTATTCTCCTGATAATTCTGAAATGGCTTTTTCTAATATGATGTCCCTTTTATCAATAAAATTTTCTTTTGTTTCTTTTATTTCAATGTCAGGAATTACACCTACTCCAACAAAAGCAATCCCATTCGGGGAAATATCTTTTTTTGAACAGATATTTGCATATACAACATCATCAATCAGAGTAATATGAACACCATTTCCTGTACTTCCTCCAGTAGGTGTGCCAATTAATTTTCCTCTGTTCATTCCTTTGAAAATTACACAAAAATTTTCTGCTGAAGAGAATGTCCCTGAGTTAACTAAAAGTAAAACAGGTTTATCGTATATTCTTTTTTTTCTGACTGGTGATAACAATTCCGAAGAACTTGCATACCATTCCTGGGGATAATTCCAGGAAACATGTGCTGGTATAGACATCCTGCTAAACCATAAACATGTCTTAACAGGCTTGGAACTTAAATGTCTCAGGATATAGTCAGCATAACTTGAACGTCCTCCTTCATTATCTCTCAAATCAATAATTAAAGCCTTTGATTGGAGAATTTTAGAATACATACTATCAAAAAGTTGTGTGAAATGATCGTTCATGAAATCGCTGATGGTCAAGAGTCCTATATTGTTTTTTATTGTTGTATATTTAAAAGTTGAGTAATTCTCTGGTTCTGACTTGCCTGAACTCTTTTCATTATCTTGTATATCCCACTTCCTGTTTCTATCAACTTTTAAAGTAAATTTTTTTCCTTCATCATAAAAGTCTATTATAACAGGAACAGTAATTTTTCCTTTAGTAAGTTCATAATTATTAAAAATCTTATGATCTAACCATTGACGTGTTGATGATGATACATATTGTCCAAGAACTTCTTCCCCATATTTAATTACTTCAATACCATCAATACCGATTATTTCAACTCCCCTCCTTACTCCATGATCAATTAAATCAGACCTCAGGACTTTATCCACATAAATTTTCCCGTCAATAAATTTAGTTGTAAAGGGAGCAGGAGTAATTCTTTCATCCCATCCAGGGGTTACATTATGCATAAGAAATGTATGTCCGTCTTTGAGAGTAGCAATAATTCTTTCCAATTCCTTAATGTAAGAGTATGTGTCTTTGGTATCAAGTACTTTTTGTATAGATGCTGCATAAAGGCTATCCCAGTCAAATTGAATTTGGTCATAATACACAAAGTTATTTCTGACTCCTTCCCACAATCTCGATAAACCGAGTATTTTTTCTGTATTGGATAATTCTCTGTTCTCCAACTCTTTCCCTTTTACACTTACACTTGCAGTAACTAATATTGTTACAAACAAGGATGTAAAAATAATCTGATAAAAATGACCTTTTAGTGTATTCATGATTTCCTGTTTTTAATAACACTGTTTCCTGAATTTTATATTATAGACATATGATTAATATAAACGTTACACATTTCGTTATTTAAATTTCAGTGAAACAGGAAATCCGGCGAATTATAGATTTTAAAGAGTAAATAAATTATCTATCTAACAGGAACCTCAACAACAGAGATTAATTGAATTAATCAGATACTGTTCCAATAAGTGTCTTGGAGACATATATATAAAAAATCCTTCTCAAACCATTTAGTTTTGCATAAATTACTTCATAACCTTATGATACTTTGCATCTGTTGTGCAGTGCTATTGCCTGCCTTCTTCCGGCCTGCCATTGAAACTTTCAAAAAGCTCATCGCCGGTCATCCTTCAGGCAAAACAGTTAAGTATCATTTTACCGGCTATCAAAGGATCTCATGGTCATCTTTCCGTTTGATAAACCGGTACACCTCTTACAATAGTAGTGAGTACCTTAAAATCTTCATCCATAATAATGATATCCGCATCTTTATTTTTTTCTATACTGCCTTTCCTGTCATCAACCTTTATAATCCTGGCAGGCGTTAAAGTCGACATTTGCACAGCGTCCTGAAAGGTCTGCCCCATATAATTAACTGCCGTCTTCAGGCAGACATCCATTGTTGTAACACTACCTGCATAGGCAGAATTATCTGGCAGCCGTGCTATTCCATTTTCTTTTATTGCAGTGACTCCGGCGATGGTACATATCCCGTCAGGAAGCCCTGTAGCCGGCATCGCGTCAGTAACCAGGCACACTCTGTCTACTCCTTTGACCTTAACCAGCAGATTCATTAAAGTGGGCCCCAGATGCCATCCGTCTGCAATTAACTCACCCGTCACCCTGTCGTCATAAAGGAGAGTTTCAGCAGCCCCTGCGACTCTCTTAAGGTTGTCACGCCTGAAATTCGACATATTACAAAAGAAATGAGTTACATGAGTAATACCGGCATTGATAGCATCAATCATTTCAGAATATATACCGTCGGTATGACCTGCCACAGCGATTATTCCCCTGTCAGTCAGGTCTCTTGCCAATTGTGCTGCACCTTCAAGTTCCGGTGCAAAAGTCATGGTTTTCAGCACATCGTCATATTCAAGAAACTTTTTGTAATGCGAAGGTTTTGGTAAAGTAATTAATTCAACGGGATGGGCCCCCTTCTGGTTGGGATTGAGGTAAGGCCCCTCCATGTGCATACCGAGTAGTTCAGGGAGTGATGACTTGTTATTAGTAATATAGCTGCGTACTGAATCCAGACCTTTAAGAAAATCTTCATCAATGGCAGTAATTGCCGTTGCCAGGTATGAAGTAACTCCATGTTCTGCAAAAAAACTTCCTGCAACATCAAAGGTGGAGGAATCCACTTTGGTAAAATCCGCGCCATTGGCCCCGTTTACATGTATATCAAGCATTCCGGGCAATATATAGTTGCCTCCTGCATCTATTACCCTGACTCCAGGGGGCTCCTTAACCTCACCGCGATTACCGACATCATAAATTTTTGATCCTCTGATGATTACTATTCCGTCATTGACCTGTTGACGGGGTGTTAAGATCGTTCCATTCTTAATAACGAGATAATCCGGCGTATTCATTTGCAGTTCACGGGAATTCATTCTTTTTTCCCCGGCAAATGCCACAGGTCCCATGGCTGCCATCCCGGCAGTGAGCACATTACTGCGGCTGATAAATTCCCTCCGTGAAAGTTTTCCTGAATTAATTGACATTTTGTTGGTATCTATTGGTTAAGTTTGTAATGCCACAAGTTAATAATTTTTCTGAAGATCATGTTTTTTATGGAAATTCCGGAATGATTTTATTATAAATTTCTATTCCACACCCTGCCTATCCCCCGGGGGCAGGCAGGAAGTTGTCCGGTTCTTCAAAATAAAAAGTATTCATGAGCATTTTATCATCAGCACCTCACATCCGTTGGTAAGTTCTCTAATAATTGGGATTCCCGGAAATTTGATAATTTTCCAACCAAATCTGGTCTTATATATTGGTCTGGAAATAAAAAAATCACTCCGAATTAATTTCCAGTTATTTTTTATCAAACGCTTTAAATTATAAAAAGTCAGTGCGTTTTTTTTCAGGTCGGCATAAAATTCATAATCTCGTTCCGGCACTATGAGACGTATTAAAAATCGGGGAAATAAAGTAATATACCATACATATTTTATCCAGTTTTTTGCAATTTGATTATGTCCTGCATAAGGGGAAAATTTTAGTGGAAATGTTAAAAAAAGAATCCCGTCTTCATTTAACAGATTCGATATATTATCTAATGCCTTTCCCTTGTCATATATATGTTCAATTACATCACGCATAATTACTATATCATACTTTTCTTTAATGTCAGGAGGTTTCGTAATGTCACCAACATAAATTTTTGCAGATCCTTTAATATGTTTTTTGGCAATTTCAGCTCTTCCTACTTCAATTTCAATCCCATCGCAAAAATAACCCTGATTCCTTAACTCATAAACGGTACCTCCTTCTGCACATCCGACATCCAGTATTTTTTTATCCTTATCAAAGTCTTTTATATTATTTTTCAGATAAGGAACCAAATATTCTTTGGTATAATTTACCTGTTCATAAAAATGTTTTTCTGCCATTATTTATAAAAAATCAATTAAACAGCATGTGATAATATTGTATACATCATTAACGCAATATACAACAAAGTACTTTAAAGAGAACATCTCCTTCGGAATTTTAAAAATTAATGATTAGCTGAGGCCTGGATTTAAATAAAATATTAATCCTAAATTTGTCTGTTAGTACGTTGTAAATATGTAATATGAACAGAAAATAAGATGAGTAAACTCTTTATAAAAAATATGGTCTGCAACCGCTGTATCATGGTGGTACAGCAGGAAGTAGAGAAGTTAGATCTAAATGTGAGAAGCATAAAATTAGGAGAAGTAACATTAGATACAGAATTGTCTGAGGAACAAAAAGAAGCTCTGCAAATAGCACTGACTGCCTTAGGGTTTGAGCTTATTGACAGCAGGAAAAGCCGCATTATTGAAAAGATAAAGACAATCATCATCGATCTGGTTCATTATCAGAATAATAATCTCAGTACTAACCTGTCAGACTTATTGAGCAGTGAGCTGCATCACGATTACAGCTACCTGTCAAATCTCTTTTCAGAGGTAGAAGGCACAACTATTGAAAAATATTTCATTGCCCAAAAAATTGAAAAAGTAAAGGAGCTCTTGGTTTATGATGAATTGTCACTGAGCGAAATTGCCTTTCGCCTTAACTATTCGAGCGTTGCATACCTCAGCAACCAGTTCAAAAAAGTAACAGGACTTACACCCGGTCATTTCAAACAAATCAGGGAAGACAAAAGAAAACCTCTGGATAAGGTGTAAAACTTACAAATCAATTCCAAAATATCACAATAAGTCACTTAAAAATTGTTGCCAACTTTGTATCGTAAAGAAAAAGATACTGAATATGGCAACAAATAATAAACATACAACAGTAAAACAATCATTCCCGGTGCTGAATATGTCCTGTGCTTCATGTGCAGTAAGTGCAGAGAGTATCGTGAAAGCTGAAGAAGGGGTGATCAATGCATCTGTTAATTTTGCTACCACTACCCTGTCTGTGGAATATCTTCCTGATGTGACTAATCCGTCAGCCCTTCAAAAAGCAGTTCAGTCTGTAGGTTACGATATGCTGATTGAAAATGAAACAACGCAGGAGGAAAAACTTGAAGTGATACGTGAAAAAAAATTCCGCACATTAAAGATTAAAACCATTTGGGCAGTTATTCTGTCTGTTCCGGTGTTTGTAACAGGCATGTTCTTCATGAATATTCCCTATGCCAATGAAATTATGTGGCTGTTTGCCACACCTGTTGTGTTCTGGCTTGGCCGCGATTTTTATATAAATGCCTGGAAGCAGGCAAAACACCGCTCTGCCAATATGGATACATTGGTAGCATTGAGCACCGGTATAGCTTATATTTTCAGTGTATTCAATATGCTTTACCCTGAATTCTGGCAAGAGAGAGGATTACACGCCCATGTTTATTTTGAAGCTGCAGCAGTGATTATAGCATTTATTCTTTTAGGAAAATTACTGGAAGAAAAAGCCAAAGGGAATACATCAACTGCTATTAAAAAACTGATGGGATTGCAACCAAAGACAGTAACAGTAATAAACCCGGATGGAAGCGAAAAACAAACAGCTATTGAAGATGTAAACGCAGGTGATATTATTATTGTGAAACCCGGCGAAAAAATTGCAGTAGACGGCAGTGTGATATCCGGCAGTTCTTATGTGGATGAAAGTATGCTTAGCGGAGAACCTTTGCCTGTACTGAAACAAGAAAACGAAAAAGTATTTGCCGGTACTATTAATCAAAAAGGAAGCTTCCGGTTTAAGGCGGAAAAAGTAGGTAAAGCAACAATGCTTGCACAAATTATCAAAATGGTGCAGGATGCACAAGGCAGTAAAGCACCTGTACAAAAGTCAGTAGATAAAATTGCAGGTATTTTTGTTCCCGCAGTTATAGGAATAACCATATTCACTTTTATGTTATGGTTGATCCTGGGAGGGGAAAACAGTCTGGTACACGGACTTCTGGCAGCAGTTACCGTTTTGGTAATAGCATGTCCCTGTGCACTCGGATTGGCAACACCTACTGCCATAATGGTGGGTATTGGGAAAGGTGCAGAAAATGGGATTTTGATCAAAGATGCTTAAAGTCTGGAGCTGGCTAAAAAAGTAAATGCTGTTGTATTGGACAAGACAGGAACCATCACAGAAGGCAAGCCTCAGGTTACAGATTCTATCTGGATAAACGATGAAGCGGTATTAAAGCAGATATTGTTTAGCATTGAAAAGAAGTCTGAGCATCCCCTGGCAGAAGCAGTTGTTAAACACATGGAGGGTATGCAGGCAGTTCCCTTGTTATCATTTGAAAGCATTTCCGGCCGTGGAGCAAAGGCAGTCTGCAGGGATGAAACATATTTTGCAGGGAATAAAAGTCTGTTGACTGAAAACGACATTAGAATTACAGATGAATTATTGAAGCAGGCTGATGAATGGAGCAGGCAGTCAAAAACGATAATATGGTTTGCAAATGGTACCCGGGCTCTGGCGGTACTGGCAATTTCAGATAAAATAAAAGAAACCAGTGTTGAAGCCGTAAGGCAATTGCAAAAAATGGGCATAGAACTATATGTGCTGACAGGTGATAATGAAGCTACAGCCAAAGCTATTGCCCTGGAAACGGGGATTAATCATTATAAAGCTGAAGTATTACCGCATCATAAAGCCGACTTTGTAAAAGAACTGCAAAGCAAAGGGAAAACAGTAGCTATGGCAGGAGACGGAATAAACGACAGTACTGCACTGGCGACAGCAGACGTAAGCATAGCAATGGGCAAAGGAAGTGATATAGCAATGGATGTCGCTAAAATGACTATTATTTCATCAGACCTTATAAAGATACCACAGGCAATAAAATTGTCGAAACAAACTGTTGCTACAATAAAGCAAAACCTTTTTTGGGCATTTATTTACAATCTTATTGCTATTCCGGTTGCATCAGGAATACTCTACCCTGTTAACGGCTTTTTGCTTAACCCTATGATTGCCGGTGCAGCAATGGCTTTGAGCAGTGTAAGTGTTGTCACCAACAGTTTAAGGCTGAAATGGAAGAAATAAAACAGTTAATTTCAAATTAATAAAGAAAAAATACATGAATGGGCATCACTGTTATCAGCTCAGTTTGTGTAAATATTAACAATTTAAATTCAGTTACCATGGAAAATAATAAAGAAACATTTATGTTCCGAACAAACATTAATTGCGGCGGATGTTTAGCAGCAGTAAAACCTCATTTGGATAATGCAGCAGGTATTACTCATTGGGAGGTGGACACAAATGATAAAGAGAAAATACTTACGGTAAAATCCGAAGGTATTACAAAAGAACAAATCATTGAAACAGTGCAGAAAGCAGGTTACAGAATAGAACCTGTAAATTAAATGGTTGGAAAAACTTGAACAACCTTTCAGTATTACCAGACAGAAATAACTAAAGGTTGTATTAAGAAAACAAAAAAATCAGTTAATTTCACACAGAAAATTAAAACCAATAAAAGCTTCATAATTAATTCGAAAAATAGAGTTATATTGAGGGAGTAATCACTTACCTGAAAATATTTAATAACTATGAACCAGGGAATTAATCAAAAGATTAAAGAGAAAATAATTTCTTCCGGGCACAAACCTGCATACTCTTCAAAAGATATCAGCAGACGAAATTTTATAAAAAATACTGCATTAGGTTCGCTTGGTATGAGTACTATTCTTTCAGATCCTTTGTCAGGTCAGGCGGCACTTTTATCTAATCCATCCAATACCAAAAGAACTCCGGTTGTAGATACACATATTCATTGTTTTGGAGGCCCGTCGGATACCCGCTTCCCCTACCATAAGATGACGTCTTATATCCCGGAAACAATAGCTACTCCCGAACAACTCCTTATTTGCATGAACAGGGCAAAAGTAGAATATGGTATAGTAGTAAGTCCGGAACCCTATCAGGATGATCACAGGTATCTTGAATATTGTCTTGATGTGGGCAAAGGCCGGTTGAAAGGTACTATTCTCGTCTTTTGCGACCGTCCGGGTTCTATGGATCAGCTTCCCAATCTTGCCAAAAGAGAAGATATAATAGCAACACGGATTCATGCCTACCTTCCGGATCGCCTGCCTCCTTTCGGCAAACCTGAATTGCGTCAGCTCTGGAAACTGGCAGCAGATAACGGCCTTGCCGTACAGTTAAACACAGAATCACGGTATGCCGGAGGATTTGAACCTCTGATAAAGGAATTCCGCTCTGTTCCTGTTATCATAGATCATCTGGGACATCCGGGACGTGCCAGGTCAGCCGCAGAATATTCAATAATTGAGCGATTGGGTGAACTTCCCAATACAATTATCAAGTTATCCAACCTGGGAGCTATTCAGAAATCACCTGATCCGGAAATGAAGTTTTTTGTAGATAAGATGATTGCGGCCTACAGTCCTGACAAAATGATTTGGGGAGGTGAATTCAGTAATGATCCCTCACCTGAAATTTACGTTGCAACATTAAAATATGCACGTAGTTTTGTTGCAAATTACTCCAAAGAAGATCAGGGAAAAATCTTCGGAGGTACTGCATTACACCTGTTTCGCAAAATTTAGTATCACTGCACTTTCATCACCATCATCCTGAAGGCCCGCTGTACGTGAGCACCTGTCCGGCAGTGGCTCCCATAGAAGCCAGTATGGGTGCGGTTACAGCGCTATTGGCAAGTTTATCAGTAGTGACAGCTGTGTTTACTATTTTCTCATTATTGACAGCATTGTTTGCCAAATCTGACGACACAATGCTTCCATCAACTATCTTTGCCGAGGTTACTGAATTATCAGAAATCTCCTCTACGGTTTGTGCATGGAAAGCATAAGGAACTGACAGTAACTGTTCTGTTCCAAGTTGATAAAATGAATTTCCATTATTGGGGTCAAGCTCAACTTCAAGATAGTGTTTGTTATTTCCCCATGCAGAAGGATCAAATGTACCGCTCATCTTAGTGTCCATGCCAACTTTAAGGTTGGCCGGTCCGAATGTCAAGTTAAGAATAATCCTGATAATAATCACCAATTCTGACTGGATAATTGTTTACCCTGAGACCAAGAACATGATAAGAATTTAGCTGCCTTTTAGTTTTTAAGTTGACATATCAATCAAAAATATAGATTTACAAATAATCTCTGTTTCCGAAGATAACCTTATATTTATGGCACAATAAGCTAAGCAAAAATGGATCGCATAAAAAATCCTCCGGCAGGTCCGGCTATTCTTCTTATCGTCGGGCCGTCACTTGTATGGTGTTCGGAATTCATAGGTTCCGGTGAAGTAATACTTGCAACCCGCACGGGAGCCATCCTTGGGTCAGGCATTCTCTGGGCTGTAATCCTGGGTGTATTCTTTAAGTTCTGGATAGGGATGAGCGGAGCACGCTACACGGTTGCTACCGGCGAAGGAATGATTGACATGATCTCACGCATACCCGGCCCGAAAAACTGGGGCGTATGGATAATCCTTGCAGCTCAGTTATTTGGTGCAGTTGTAGCAATCGGTTCTATTGCAAATGCAGCAGGTGTATTTCTCAGTAATCTTATCCCGGTTAATGCAAAAATATGTGGCTGGTCTATAGCACTTTTTGCCCTTGCCATATCGTGGTCCGGAGAATTCAAAATCCTGAAAGTAATAATGAGTGCACTGATTTTTGTTGTAATATTTGGTGTTATTTATGTTGCAGCATATGCTTTCCCCGGATGGAAAGAGGTTCTCAACGGATTGATACCCGGAGGATCTGTAGTTCCGGAATGGGCTGTCAAAAAAGGTGTTGATCCAAATCCATGGAAAGAGATCCTACCTTTAATGGGATGGGCAGCAGGGGGATTTGCCAGCCAGGTATGGTACTCATACTGGGTTATGGGAGCCGGATACGGCATGACCAGAAAGAATACCTATGGCCAACCAGCAGATACTGACCAGTTAAAAAATATTGATGCGAACACCGCTCAAAAAATAAAAGGCTGGTTTAAGGTCATCTATACTGATGCCAGTGTAGCTATGATCATAGGTATAGTTATTACATGTTGTTTCGTTATTGCCGGAAGCGGAGTACTCGGTCCGATGGAACTTGCACCTGAAGGCCCGGGCCTGGCAGTAGAACTGTCAAATCTGTTTACCACTAAATGGGGAAAAATCGGAGGTTTTCTATTCATGCTTGGAGGTACTTCCGCACTTGTAGCAACCCAAATCGGTCAGCAGTCGGGTTGGCCCCGGTTACTGGCTGATTCATTTCGAATATGCATTCCGGGATTTGGTAAACTTTCATGGAAAAAGCAATACAGGGGATTCCTGCTTTTCTTCTTCATAACCAACATGACTATAGTTTTTGCTCTCGGATTGCAACCTGTTGCTTTATTGAAGGCAGGGGCTATTATAGACGGACTTGTTCTTACACCTTTGCAGGCAATTTGGGTTTTCGCAGGAATATTTATTGTACAGAAACGACTATTCAGTATAGAGGCGTCGGAAATATTGAAACCACACTGGATTTTCGGATTGATGCTTATACTTGCAGCCGGTGTATTTACATACTTCTGCTTTGAACTTATTCCTTTCTGATCATTATTCCTAAAGGAATTTGTTTATTATATTTTTACCGGCATTCTTTTGAAAATCAAAGTGAATTATAAAACTTTACCAATTCTGTTAAAGATTCTGAACGGTTAATGTTTATTTTATTCTCCTTTATAAAGGTTCGTATCTCAGCCTTATGTTCAGGGAATAGAACTTCGATATCTCTTTTCTTTGATATTATAACAGCCGGTTTCATCCCGACTCTGATATAATATTCATCAGATTGTCTGATAAATTTCGGAGGTTCAGGTGCCTTAAATGGTTCTGCGCTTTTAGCTCCCTCAAATATTACCCTGGGACGGGAATAAAGTGTGGCATCTCCTTTTTCGGTGACTACAAAATAACCTCGTTTTATCCGGTTATTTACTTTATATACAGAATATTCGAGCGTGTTTTCACCAAACTCTGCTTTTTCAAGGATTTCCGGAACTGTCATTACCTGAGGAGTTCCGTCTTCTGTTTGAAATTCAATCCGATCATTATAAATATTATAACGCAATGGTATCCCGACATAACAAATTTTAGAATTGGTATATACCGAACCTTCTATGAATTCACTATTCAGATACGGAGATCCTCCTATTTCAGTCTCTTTATAAGACAATTTCCACTCGCCCCTCTCCAGTTTAGTGTAGTTGAAAAAATCAACTGCCTGCAATATTTCATATGCAGACTGGGCTGAAACGTTTATGTTAAAAAAAATGATTATTAACTGCAAAGGCAAAAAAATCTTCATGAATCCAAAAACCTTTAATTGTTTCGATCCGGTTATGATATTTATTGTTTCGATATACTTATCAACTTGATTATCCATTTCCGTTAAAATTTTAATTTTTTATGCTCATTACAGAACCTTGTATTTATAATATAAATTATTTACCGGGAAAAAATTGTTAAATCCCGCTAAATCTGCATTGATCAATATTTATTTAAATCAAATTCTTATTCTTTTAATCATGCGGTCAAGAGCAAGATAATTCGTCATCAGGTATCGGATTAAATGAAAATTATCTTTTCTGTAAACGCTTATTCCCGGGCGTTTCTGATTCTCGCCAAAACGGTCAACAGCTTCTCTCCACACTCCGTGACCTGTGTTTGCCAGATATTGCAGACTGAATTCCCTTCCCCTCTCATACCACTCTCTGGCCCACTCTTCACCTGTAATTTCATAAATTTTCATTGTGGCAATAAGTAATTCAGCATGTGCCCACATCACCTTAGTATCGTATTCAGGCCCCGGGCACTTACCTGATTTTCCAAAAACATAATAAAATTCAGTGCAAAATCCACCAAAAACATAATCCCAGGTCATCTCCATCACCCGGCGAAGACGCCCTTGACAAACTTCAAAAAGTTCTTTGTCGTTTATACGTAAAGCTTCATCCATTATCATCCATAAAGCCTCAAGGGAGTGACCGGAATACATAACAGGTTCAAAGCCCGGAATTCTGCTGTAATCATGAAAAAGATCCTCATTCACTATTCCGTACTCCGGATTCCAGAAATGGTTCATCAGATGATATACATGCTCCTTCTGTAACTCTTCAAGCTCATCATCTTTGTGAAATAAGAGCAAATTTGTCAGAACCGACATCATTATAAATGAATGTCCCTGTGTTCTTAATCCCTTCTTGTTTACGCCTTCAACCCGGACACCGTCATATTCCGGATCATCATATGCCTTTACCGAAGCCCATATCGATGTTTTAACCAGAGATAGATCCTCTTCATTTCCTGTCGCTTTAGACAACTCAACTAATCCTGTTGCAGCAAAAAGAGCTCCGTAAATATCCTGTGCAGAACCCTGCGAGACGGTGCTTGATACCGGCTGACCTCTTCTGTTTACCGATTCTCTCCATTTACCCTCTCCCATATACATATATTTAACAAGAAACTCCCTTGATTTTTCGGCAATCTCAAGGTACCGCTTATCCTTGCCAAAATAGTTATATAAAAATGAATATGCCCATATTCCCCTGCCCTGGTACCATATATACTTTTCATCATTCACAATTGATCCGTCATCGTTCAGTTCGCACATAAAACCACCAAATTCCCTGTCATATCCACCTTTGTCCCAAAACGGAAGATATAAATTGAAAATACGGTTTTTATAATCCTCCTTAAGCTCTTCAAGAGTCATTCCGGCAATTTCACCAGGTATTTTTAATGAACCGGATTCAGATATTTCTGCAACCTGTGATTTTAAATTATCATTAGATGTATTATAACTGGTATTGCCTGATCCCCGGCATCCTGCAGCTTTCTCTGAACCAGCTGTATTAATTCCATTTACCGTTACGAATAATCCGGTTGCCCCCGCAACAGATTCTTTTATGAAGTTTCTCCTTGATTTGCCCATATTGGTATGAATATTGTTTAAATAATTCAACTTATATCGGGTATCAAAATACATATAATCACTCAGATCAACAAAATCAATCTATACCAGGCTATGTCTTTTTAATCTGAATTCCGTATTTTAGAATTTCATTAACTACAGGATTTTCCTGACTGAAATCATTTATCAGGAATGGATGTGGTTCAATCCTCAAATCAATTTTTCTGCGCAATTTCATCATATCTATTTGAGTATCAATTATATCCTGAACATTATTCACTACGACGGCAATATCTATATCACTATCGTTATGAAAAGTTCCTTTTGCAAAAGAGCCAAACAAGTAAGCTTGTAAAACGTTATATTTATTACTGATTATACTGATGTACAAATTAGCTATTTTTAAAGCTTCTCCTTTATCCATGACCGTAATGTTTTTATTTTATCAATCCATTCCAGGGTAAATTCGTATGTACATTTTTTGTAAAATGCCTCTTTATAGCTATCATAGCGAGCATTTAAATTGAAAGTTGAAATTGTATCTAACCAATCTAAATACTCCTCTGCAAAATTTAATCCGGCAATTTTTGACAATTTAGTTAAATCGTGTGTGAATGGAGCGTGATCTTGAGTCTCTTTAACAACACATGCTTTGAGTAGTCTTTCGATAACAATGTGACCAATAAATAAAGACCAGTGAAAATCCTTTGAATTAAATAAATTAATCATTGTTAAATAGTCTTTATCTGACGTTATTATCCAATGATTATAAATTTTTTCGATATCAATATTTCCGGCCATTTTTATAATTTGTACAAAGATAATCAAATAGTAGTATTAATAAATCGTAGAATGACCCAGGCTTGTAATTATTATCATAGTAAAATTCATATAATAATTGCATTCCAATAACTTTGCAATAAATAATCTTAATAACATGAAGATTCTTCGCCTGAACAGGAGAAACCACTAATTTTAAGCTATCTCAAATATGAAGATTTTACTATCCACCAAAACTCACATAAATGAATGAAGTTCCGATAATAAGAAAAAACAGTTATAAGGATTACCTTAAAACAAGCATATTTGGCGGATTTTTAGCAGGATTGGTTTTTGTATTGATAACATTATTAGGATCAGGTTCATTATCCACATCACTTTCAGTAGGGGCCGGAGTATGGGTATTGATCATTATCATATACATGGCAGTGGGATTCCCGGGTGAAGAGTATTTCAAAAGGAAAAAGAGAATTGCCAAACTCCAGGCAGCCAAATATAACTTCCTTTACGAAAATGGCTTCAAATTACATGAAGATCTCTTTTTTGAGGGCACTTATCAAGATTATTTCTTCAGGATATATCCAATGGTAAAATGGATTCCAAAAGGTGATGACATTGAATATGAAGTTATTGAAGCCTATTACGATTATGATCCTGAAGAAATACCCGATATACAGAGTCTTAGCGGAGAATATTACCCCGGAGTGTTAACGTTTGCAAATAAGACAGTATCATATCTTCCAAAGGACTGGGATATAATCGATTTTAAAGAAAATCTCGAAGGCGTTGTGTCTATAATGAAAAGAGAACACTTACATCCGATCGATATGAAAACCTGGGAGAAAGAAGTTGGTGAAAAATTAAAGGCAGCTAAGAAAGAAGAAGAGGAGTCACGTACAAAACACCTTCATAAAATTGGCAGGATTTTAGATATTAAATATACTAAGACGGAAAAATAATAAGATATAAACGCTAAATTAATATAATAAATTATTATATTTGGGAACTAAAAATACTAATATTTAGTATGTACAGTTCACAAAGTATAAAAAATAATATCTTATTCACCATATTAAATCACAACTGGTCTGTTTTCCGGTTAATTGATATTGCGCTTTTAACAGGAGAAACTGACTTTCAATCACTCAATAAAAAGTTGAACTATTATGTGCGCACCGGGAAATTGCTCAATCCAAGGAGGGGTATATACACAAAACATCAGTATAATCCGGAAGAACTGGCGTGTAAAATATATACACCTTCATATATGTCCCTTGAGTATGTTCTGCAAAAGGCGGGGATCATATTTCAATACGACTCACGTATTACAATAGTGAGTTATCTTAGTCGTGTGGTGAAAACAGATAACAGGGAATATTGTTTCCGCAAAATAAAAGAAGATGTCCTTTTTAATAATGCAGGAATTGAACAGATTGGTGGTAATATTAATATAGCCGGCACTGAACGGGCCTTTTTAGACATGATATACTTTGATAAAGATTACTATTTTGATAATCCTGAATCTTTGAATAAGGAAATTATTATTGAACTGTTGCCTATTTACCGGTCAAAAAAAATGGAACAAAAAATTAAAGATATCTTTGGTAATGGTTGATATTAACAAACATAAATTTCTTATTGTCAGAATATTGAAAGATATTTACAGCGATATTGAATTAGCCGGAAACCTTGGATTCAAAGGAGGTACAGCTTTGATGTTATTTTACGGACTTCCCAGGTTTTCTGTCGATTTGTATTTTAATCTTCTTGATAATCAAAAGGATAAAATAGTCTTTGAGAAAGCACGAAAAATATTATTAAAATATGGAACAATTTATGATGAAGCTATTAAATTTCATGGCCCTCTCATTGTTCTGAATTATGGTAAAGGTGAACGAAAATTGAAAATTGAAATATCAAACCGTCAGTTCGACGACCAGTATGAAATAAAAAACTATTTGGGTATTAATATAAGAGTAATGGTGCTTCAAAATATGTTCGCTCATAAACTCTGTGCACTTCTCGATCGTGATACCATTACCAACCGGGATATATTTGACTGCTGGTTTTTAATGGATAAGCAAACACCTTTAAATAAAACAATCATTGAATCCCGGATGAAGATGGCAGTTCCGGAATACCTGCAAAAATGTATAGAAAAGATTTCAACCTTAAACAAAAAAAGAATACTTCATGGTATGGGAGAGCTGATGGACAATGAGTTAAAACAATTCGTAAGAACAACTTTACTTGACGAAACAATATCTTTATTAAAGATTTACAAAGAATTTCCGATATTAACATAGTTATTAAATTATATTTATTGGATATGACACGGTTAATGATAATATGTACGTTGTTGTATTTTATTTGCCAGATCAACGCTAATGCCCAACAGAAATTTGAAAGAGAAAGCCGGCTTAAATCTGATAAAGTCCCTCCGGAAGCATTACAGTTTATCGAAGCTGTGGAAATGAATACGAGGTGGAAGTGGTACTTCGAAGAAAACCTTGAAGATAATTCTGTAGAGGCTAAAACAAAATACAGCGGGAGAAGGTACAGTGTGGAATTTGATACCACAGGAATAATTCAGGATATAGAGGTTGAAACCAAATGGCAGGAGCTGGATGAGGAAATACGCAGTAATATCTCCAAATCTCTGGATTCGTTGTTTACAAGGCATAATATTATCAAAATACAGATACAATATTCTGCCGAAAGACCTGTTCTCCTGGCAATTCTGAATAACATAGCAGAATTTTCAGAATCCGGAATACAATATGAAATAGAGGTAAAAGGCAAAAAAACCGGACGTCCTAAACTATATGAGATGACCTTCACACAAGATGGAAAGTTGAAAGGTATTTCAGAATACATTTTCAGGAATACCGGTAATCTTGAATATTAAGATTAATAAGCAACCATGCCAGACCTAAGAAAATTAGAATAATTTCGGAAAAAACAGATATCAGAATCATAAACAGTGAAAGGAAGTATCAGGATCAACATCTGCGCAAGATGCATTTTACATTTCAAGTGCGGAAATTATGCAGGTAACAAATCATATTTAATGGGTCACCTGGTATTAAATTAATTATTAATGACCTAAAAGTAGTTTTCACATGAAGCATATTATATCCGCTCTGATGTTAGTCTTTTTTATCGGGAAAATCACAGCTCAGGATACATTCCTGTTGGGAACACTACCCTCACTGAATTTCAATAAAGGACTTAACAAGGACTGGAGTTTAAATTTAAAAGCAGAATCGAGAATAAGTTTTTTACAGGGAGAATTTGGAACAAATCCACCGTCTGATTTAAATTTCCAGGTGGCTGATTTTGCATTAACAGCAGCCCGGAAAACCGGCCTGAACAACTCACTGGCCGGGGGTTACCTTATAAGACTGAGAGGCTCACAAATCTATCACAGGCTTATTCAGCAATTCACTCTGGTAAGAAGATACGAAACCTTCCGTATGGCACACCGATTTTCATCCGATCAAACATTTAACAGTGAAGAGCCCTGGGAATTACGGCTTCGTTACAGAATAACTTTCGAAATTCCATTAAATGGTCAGTCAGTTGACCCTGGCGAATTTTATCTGAAAGTAAATAACGAATACCTAAATAGCTGGGAGGAGAAGGAGGCTGACCTTGAAATTCGTTTGGCTCCTTTAGCCGGTTATGAGTTTAAAGATAACAACAAGCTCGAATTTGGTCTGGATTACAGACTCTCATCATTCCTCGACGGTTACTCCCGGAATAGTTTTTGGTTTAGCATTGCCTGGCTGATTAAGGTTTGAAAACAGATAAGTACAGAAACATACTATTCATAAGTTTTTAAAATATGTCAAAAATTCAGAGTCTGAACCGATTGAGTTGAAGTCAAACCTTTTCAAAATTCTATTTCGTCTTGATCCTTCCTGAACTGGAGGAAAATGATAAATTTCCCCGGCTAAAAGTAATCTGCATGACCGGATTAATAAAAAAAATTAATAGTTTTGACTTCTGATAATTGACAAATTCTTAGCATAAAATAGTATTAGTACTCATTATTAATCAGATAACTTATAATTGTTTTATTCGGTAATAACTATTCCGGATGACAATAAAATTTTATTTAACGCACCAATTTATATTAAAATGTTCAGACGAAATAAATTATTACTGCTAATAACAGTCATTCTGTTTATATTAAGTTGTGAATACGAATTAGAGAAAGAAAACTTTGTTGAGATTGAGCCCCCGCCTGACTCACGAATATTTAACCTGGACCTGATCCCCTCGGACGATACAATAGTGATCTTAAATACAACATCATTCCAGTACAATTTCAATACATATGGTCTTACGATCTATGAAGCGGGGTTCTCTCTGGGGGATAAAAAGTGGATCTTTCATTCTGAGGGTTCGGGTATTATAACAATTAATCCTGCAGAGTTAGATGCAGGTATCGATACACTGACAATGTACATCCGCACAAACAGCGGTACCGGCAGTATAGCAGATATCGCCGGAGCAGAGGGATATTTTGCCGAGAGGAAATGGCTGGTAAAGACAGATGGAAGAAGCGCGCCGGCAATTTCTCTGACTCAAAGTATCACAGAAGACGGCTTTTTAAAAATAAGCTGGCCCAAATGCGAACAATACAATTTTCACTCATACGAACTTGAGTATATAGCTATGGGTGGTCCCCCGACAAGCAAAATAATCACAGACCCCGACAGCACGTGTTTTATCGACAGCTGCTTTGTTGGCGGTGACGCCTACTATACTGTCAGTACCAGGGTAGTTACCAATAATCAGTTTACCAGAGGTAATACCTATAAGGTATCTGAGCCGGTTCCCGAATTAAAATTTGAGAATATTGGTCTTGACAGCCTCAGAGTATTCTGGAACAGTTCCAAATACAGATGCACATACACTTTATCAAGAATAGATGTTTATCCCAATATTACATTATCAGATAACTTAACCGATACAACATTCACAATTGAACACCCGGGATTTGGCAGAAGAAGCGAATTTATGCTAACAACCTCGCCGGTTAACCTTAATGAATCCAATTCGCATTATTCAAAAACAGATTATGAATATCACGCTTTAGGAAAGAACATTGCAGGCAACTGGCCCGAATACGGTTATAATCATCTCGATAAGGTTGTATACACCAATACATACGATGACATGGAGTGTTTCGATATAGTGAATCTTGACCTCATAAACTCTGTGAACCTGCATAACCTGATATATCAGGGAATGCATTCATGTCCGACGAATTCAACAAAAGTAGCAACCATATCTTCTGAAAATATCTATGTTTTTGCAGACAAGAGTCTGCAGGATCCTGTCGTAATACCATATAATTCATGGGGTACAACTATTGATCATCTCTGTCTGACAGATAATAATGTGATCACCGTTGTACATCCGAAAAAGTTAAGCCTGGTTAGCGTGGAAGAGAAAAAAGTGGTTGCAGCAGTGGATATTGAAGATTATCCTGAAGCATCAAAATGGGCATGTTTAACAACCTCGGCCGATGGAAAGCATTTTTGTGTTGTAACGTATAACGGGATAAAAATTCACTCACTTGAAAACGGTAATATAAGCCAAATATATTCCGAAAACAGAGCTTACCGGTCGGCAATGTTCAATGTCAATGATCCGGGTGAGCTATTCATAACTTATAATGACAACAGTAATTTAGAGATAAGAAGCGTTCCGGGTTACAGCCTGATCAGGACCATACAGCTTCCTACCGGGGCGCAGGTTCTGAGGAATATTGATCCGGAAAGCGGATTGTTACTACTTACAGATTACGACTATTTATATATTGTAGATATCAATACATCGCAAGTTGTGCTGAAAGTAAGATGTAATGAGGAACGGAGGGCAAAGCTTTACGGTAACAGATTGTTTTCCACCTATGGATATTCCATGGATATTTCAGAATACCTACCAAAATAGAAAAGATGAGAAAGTACATAATAATTATAACTATATTTTTTGCAAGTCTTGGCAGCATTGCACAAAACAACCTTAAGATAAGTATTGATGCAGGATACGGCTCATATCAGTTCGACGAATTGAAACAGTTACAAACTGACCTCATACAAAATTATCCCGGATTACCGGTTAAGGCGGTAGAGCAATACCCGGGATTTCTGAACTACTCTGCCGCGGTGGAATACAGGGTATACAATAATTTATGGGCAGGATTGAATGGTGGTTATTATACCACGGGAGGGAGAAATCATATTGCAGATTATTCAGGGGAATATAAACTCGATATACCCGTTTCCGGAATAAAAACAGGAGCTCAGCTAAGCTATATATTTCCAACGGACAAGAAAGTTAAACCATATATACGGCTGAAGGGTGGAACTATCTTTTCAACGGTAAAAACGGAAGAATCATTTATTATCTATGATTTCGACTCATCCTCAACGGAATACAAATTCAAAGCCACAAACATTTTTGGCGAACCCTCAGCCGGATTGATCTTTGAACCTGTGAAGAGAATTTCGGTTTATATAAATGCCGGGTACCAGGTTGATTTTAAAGGTGAACTTTATAAAGATGGGAATAACAACGAAGCACTATTGTTTCAATCAGGAGATAACGTAAGATCAAACTGGTCAGGGTTAAGATTATCCATGGGACTGTCATTTGGAATATTTTGAACATTTATTAAATGGCATGATTTAGTTATTAAACGGTTATATACAAGCTTGAAAAGAAAAAATTCCAGGAAGGATTTCAATTTTATATTTGCTTTTTTAGCCATAATGAAAAAAACCTGTCGGTAACCCTCAATCCCTGATTTTCCATTAACATCCCTTTTCCTTTGAGTACTTCAATTGCAGATCTGACTGAACTGGCAGCGCCTAATTTGTACCTTTGAATAAACCTTTCTGAATAGGGTTTTTCCACTTTATCTTCTTTTGCAATAGCCCGTAGTAGTTGAAATTGGAGCTTTGTTAGCAATTCACGGTAGTTATAATATATGATCTCATTCTCTTCAAGGATTTTATCCATCATTTTTACAGCATCTATTTCTTCTATTTTATCTATACCTGAAGAAAACAATTTATTGCAAGTGTATTGAACATTAAAGGTAATTCCTTCATTTATATCATAAATATATTCTGCAACCGCAACTGAAAGATCTTTGTTGAAACGAGTGAAAAATTGAGAAATAAAATTGGCATATTCATCTTTTTTAATTCTCCCAAGCTCCAGAATTTCAGAGCTTTGATAAAAAGGTCTTGAATATTCATTAAACATAGAAAGGAGCATATGGGTTTGACTTCCGGAGAAGATAAAACACGATTCTGTATGCTTCTGAATTTCTGTTCTAAGCAGAGCCTCGACATTCTTTTCAGGATATTCAAGAATTTGCTGAAATTCGTCAAATGCAACCGTAACTTTACGTCCCGATTGACGGATATAGTCAAATAGCAGCTGAATGGTCATGTTTGCCTCGCTATGGTCTGCTATGTTTATCTCAATTGATGGTGAGCCCGTTTGCGGATCAAATGAAAATCTTGGCCTTAATGCGCTAAAAAATGCAGTTACCTTTCGGATTACCCTTTCGGTTAATGGCTCTAAACCGTGAATGATGCTATTAGAAAAGAGATTTATAAAATCTTGTAGCTCAAGCGTTGGATATAGATCGATATAAAGAAAGGGCATTTTGCTCCCTATCTTATGTTCAACATGTCTCAATAATCCTGTCTTTCCCAATCTGCGAAATGAAACCAGGGTAATATTCCTTGAATTCTCAATAGCATCCATAATTTTTAATGTCTCTGCCTGCCTGTCGCAAAAATATTCCGGACTCTTATACCCAGAAATAATAAAAGGATTCATAAGATATTTTTTACGAAATTTACGCAATTTTTCTCACAAATAAAAATATAAATTTATCGTCATAAATAATTATATTTTAATAATATAGAAATTACGTAATTTTCGCAACGCTTTTATCGTAATTTATTTGAGGATAATTTTTCGTTATGATTCTTTAATCAACGTAAGTCTCCCGGATGACAGATTTGATCTCTTTTATTTCCGGATAATCTTTCCATTATCTTTATTATCCTTCTTTTGTCGATCGTCCTTATCTGGTCAATAACTACCCGGCCAATTTTAGTGTCATGTTTAACTTCTGTTCTTGTAGGGTACCTCCTTGATTTTGTAGTCATAGGAGCAATTACTATGGTGAGGAGATATTTGTTCATTTCATTTGGTGAAATAATAACACAAGGCCTGGTTTTTTTGAAGGATAGGATTTAGTTTTATCCCAATAAAATCGATCAAAAACATAAAGATCCGAGAGTCTTAGGATATCGGAGGTCAAAGGTTTGGTCAAATCAAATACGGGCAGTACGTCTTGTGGTAATTGATTTTGACAGGCTGCAAAGGCAAACAAAACAAGAATAAAACTAAAAGATTTGAGCATTTTTTTTGAGGTTTTTAGCCTGCGGGTGATATTACTTTCTAATATTAATTTACCTATGGGCAGAGGTGAAACAAAACATTCACCTTTGGAATTTGTTGAACTTACCTTTGTTTACTGCTTGGCTAATTCAACGATAGATTTTTAATTTGATTGAAGATTGACTTTTTGGGTTATTGCTTGTACCTTTATACTATACATAACAACAAAACTAACAAATAAAATGAATAACATTATTCCTACCATTTCTCTTTTTACAAATCTTCAGGAAAAAGAATATTCAAAAAATAAATTTAGCAACCTTGATGAAGAATTATAATATAAAGCAAGCAGAACAAAATATAAAAAAATTCATAAAGAATTTTAGTACTTTTATTAAGACGGATAATAATTGGTAAATACTAAATCTGTTTAGTGGCGAAAATAATATTTAAATTAAAAGTAAAATGAAAAAAATCACCGCAATTTCCCTGTTGATTTTACTATCTACTTGTTTATTAGCTCAGAGTCGGAGAGAATTGTTAAAACAAAATGAATTTGTTGAAAATGCTATCTTAGCATTTAATAATGAAAATTACAAAGAAGCATTATATTACTTTGAAGAAATCCTAAAATTTTCAGATAAATACAAACTAATTGATACTGTAATCATATTTAATGCCGGACTTTCAGCATATAATGCTGAAAACTATGATAAAGCGATAAAATACTACTCAGAAGCAGCAAAATACGGGTATGGCGGAGCAAAAACGTATAGTCTTATTGCCTTTGCGTACCAGATGAATAAAGATACAACAGGTGCACTTGCCGCCCTTCAGAAAGGTATAAAAAAATATCCTAAAGATAATAATGTACTTACCAGCATGATTCAGATTTATCTGGATATGAATAATACAGATGAAGCGATGAAATACTTGGTTATGGCTATTCAGCAGGATCCCAACAATGCGACTTATCATTTTGCACAGGGTACTTTATATGAAAAAATGGGAGACGTAGAAAAAGCCATCGAATCATATGAAAAAGCAATTGAAGCAGATGAATCATATTTTAATGCATATTATAATCTTGGCGCCCTTTATTACAATGAAGGAGTTAAACAGATAGAGGTTGCAAATTCAATCCCTACATCAGAAAATGAACGCTACCAGATTGAACTGGCAAAAGCTGACGGATGGTTCGAAAATGCTCTGCCATACATGGAAAAGTGTGCCACCATAGAACCAAGAGACGATCTAGTACTTGAATCATTAAGCAATTTATTCTTTAGGCTTTCTCAGGAAGATTCAAGATATGAATCTTACTTCAAAGAGGTACTTGATAGGAGGGAAAAATTGCCAGTTTATTATACCCCGTATGAGCCCCATGGAATATATAAAATTCAAGAAAGCAACACAAGATCAATGGAATATGAAATAAGAACAACTGCCAACAATCATCAAACTATTATCAAGATGAAAAATCAAGGTGGAGTTAATTATATACCTTGTAAAGTTAATGGTTTAAATATGGAGTTTATCTTTGATACAGGTGCGAGCAATGTAAGTATTTCGTTAGCTGAAGCTTTATTTATGTTAAAGAATGATTACTTGGATGAAAGTGATATCATAGGTTCTTCTTATGCTCAGATAGCTAACGGAGATATTGTTGAAAATTCCGAAATTTTAATAAAAAGGTTAGAAATTGGTGGAATTACTTTATTTAATGTTAAAGCATCAATCATTCATAATTTAGATGCACCTTTGTTACTTGGTAACAGTGCAATTCAAAAACTAGGAAAAATTCAAATTGATGGTAATAACTTAATAATTTTTAATTAAAAATTTTCAAATTAGCTTAAATGTTTTACTTCTGACTTAGCATGACTTTGGATATATGCTCATTTTAGCATTTAAAAACCATCTATAACATTTTCTAATAAATCCTCCCTGCTCGGGTAAAACAAAGGTGTCTAAACGATTTCCTATGATTTTAGTGGCATTAACTTAGATACCTTCATTAGAATATACATATACCAATCCAGTTTATTATCACTACAGAGGAATAGGAACTATATTATTTTTAATAATTAGGTAATTCATATTTATATTTTGAAAATTAAATAGTTTATAGAATTTCAGTTTTGCCACCATGCTTTCGTTGTAAATAAGTAGTTCACCTATGGGCGTAGCTGAACCAAAACATTCACCAATGAAATTTGTTGAACTAACGGTAGGCAATATGGGTAGATGTGGTTTTTGGGACGTTTCTATTCACCATACATGACCCTTATACGGAGACCGGGTGTCTAATACAATCAATAGCCCGATGCTTGCATATATTGGCTGTTGGCGTGTCGTTAATCATTTTAGTCTAATAAAATTTTCAACCATTCTTTTCAAATATAAATTCTCGGAACTCCAGTTTCCAACAAAATCCCTATCAGACCATTTTGAATCACTTATGTTTTCAGAGTTCACCTTCTTACTGGGTTTATTTTTTTCATAGAAATTAATAACGTCTTTAAAAGCTAAATATATGTCATGGTCAATAAAATCTTTATTTTGTTCAATGTTTTTTTTTAAATTATCCCATTCTTCAAACAGATTTTCATTCATAATTATACTCGGTATAATATAAGATTTTTCCTTAGTCCCTTCGAGTCTATCAATTTCACCCTCTTTATTCATCAAAACAGTTTGTGTTGTATGTAATATAACACGCTTATCCATACTTGTACCAATCTCACAAAATCTTAAAATTTTATTATAATAAGGCATCTGTTCTCTAACTATTTCTTGTTGAAAGTGAATCCTTTGGTTTGGTTTGAAGAAAACTTGCTGGACACCTATAGTTAATAAAGACCCCAAAAGAGGACCCAATATGTAATAAACATAATTTTTAAAGGATTTTTTTTTACCATTTGAATTTTGATTCATAATTGACCTCTATTTAATGGATATTGATATTTATTTAGGACATGATAAAATTTTATATATTGATCTTGAGTTTTTATATTTCTAATATTTTGCACTTACTTTAAAAAAATTCATTAAGAATAGAATTAAATTTATAAGGCACTGTTAGGTGATGGACGCCTATATGTACCCTTGCTGTTTACGCCTCTAAATCAAATATTACCGTATTTTCAATATCCAAATTTACAAAATTAAGATTGAACAAAAAAAATAAAATTTTTGTTTTCACTATTGAAAATAAATATGATAATTTGATTAAGTTAGTTCACCTACGGGCGAAGTCGAATGTTTTTTCTTTACCTGCAGGTTACAAACCGGCAGATTTTTTTTATGCACATTTGTTTGAAATGTGTTTTTTTATGGGCGCTCCCTTTTTTATTTTCCTCTCCCTTAATCTATTTACTACTAAAAAAATGTAACTTTGTAACCAATAACTCAAAGAATTGATAAAAAGAAACTTACAAGGTTACAATTCCATTTTTTTAAATGTAGAGGTTACAAAAAATTTGTAACCGGTCATAAAAAAGGTAACCGGGTTACATTTTTCAAAAACATGGTTACAATCCGTAAACTGTAAATGTAACATGATTAAAATATTATATATAAGCGAATTAAGATTTTGAAACTACCCGGTTACAGAGTTACACTTTTTTCGACAAATTATACTACCAGCATGAGAATTATTAAAAGAAGAAAAATTGTTAGAACCACATTTTTTGACAATTAATTCTTTTTTCAATAAAATTTATCCTGTCATTCCTCTTTTTTTAAAGTTGTATTATCTTAGCAGAAGTTATCTGTTCCTGGTGCTTTATTACTATAAGCATGAATCAAATACTTCAAGGCACCCAGGCGATCCTCCCGGTTAAAAAACAAGAGCTCGTTGCTTTTCTTTATGATACATTTAACAGCACACCGGGGGAACCATTAAAGCTTTCCCGAAAATCTTTTACCGGCCGGTTTATTACATCTCTTAGAAAATATTCTGGTGTTCCGGTATCCTCTCCGGTACCTGAAGGCTGGATACCGGTTGTAATTGAATTCCCCAAAACCGATCATTCAACTGCTGAACGCCACTTCAATTACTTTACACTTGAATGCACAGAGCAGATAAATGATTTTATCCAGGCATCGTTTGATTTATTTTTTCATGTGTACTTTTTTGATCTTACCGGCCTGAATAAAATTGAAGATGAACAGTCCGGAGAAATAGAACTTACAAAAATGAACCTGGTTGACAGTTTTGTTTGCGGTTTAAATTTGGTTGATATAGGAAGTGCGAATGAAACTATTAAAAAAAGAGAATACCGCCGTGAACTTGAAATTTTACACAAAAAAAGAGGCCGGTTTCTAAAAAAGGAGCGCAGATTCCGCATGGAGATATATGAAAAGCGAAAAAAATATATTAAAAATGTTCTGAATCAGTGAGTTAAAAAATATTTCCGTGTGTTGTCCTTTTTTCAGGGGACAAATCATGGACAAATCTAATCGCCATGGATCAGTTTGAAGGTATAAATTGGGCAGTTCTGAAAAAAGTTCAGGTATTATTATACAGATATGGTTCTTTTCCTCCTTTTCAGAATCCAATCGATTTTGATGATATTTTACTGTCAAACGGTGAAAATTTTGAGGAAATTCCCCATATTTTTGAAAGTGCCGGTTTCAGGGAGTATCAAGAGGAAGATCACGGAGGACAAAAATGGGTTAAGGAAGTTGTGCTTCGCATCCCGAAATTAAGAAATGAAGTTTCTCAGTTCCTTGAGAAATATTCAGGCCGCAGGTTGGTCCTTCTGGTGACTGATATGAATGATAACAGCTACCTGGTATTCCCTGTTCGAATGACGCGCCAGCGCAATATTCCGGGACAGGCTGCAGCATTAAATCATACTGCCATTCAGTTTTCAGGGGAGTGGACATCAGAAGCTCCCTTTGTCAATAACGTTCCCTGAAAGCTTAAGTCCTTTATTTTAGCTGACTTCCGTTGTAAAGTTGCAGTGAAAACAATACTGCAATAATGCAATATTCAATAGCTAAAGAAATTTTTGGTACTCCCTGGCAAATATCAGCCATGGGAATTCAGCAATACAGGCCGGTTGTGGCAGGAATGCTCAACGGGGCTGTTATTGTTGCTGAAGATGAACCAAAAGAAAATATACCCTTTCAGATTTCCGCAAACACATTACAGCCATTTGAATTATCAGAAACCAGTGACCAGGAAGATGATCAGGATCAGGATACTAAAAAAGAAAAAGTAATTCATGTATTGCCTGTCCGCGGTGTTATGATGAAACATGATATGGTATGCGGTCCCAGGGGTACGCGTACCCTTGCAAACCGATTACTGTCAGCTGATGCTGATGGATCAGTTATCGGTCATGTTATGATCATTGAAGGTCCGGGGGGATCTGCTGATGCTATTGCAGAACTTTCCGATGCAATACATGGGTGTAAAAAACCTATTGTTGCATGGGTTGACGGGATGATGTGCAGCGCTCACATGTATGCCGGTTCCTATGCAAATGAAATAATTTCCAGCCGGTCAACTGATTTGGTGGGTTGCATAGGTACTTTAATCATGTTCCAGGGAAGAAAAGGTAAAAGTGAAGAAGACCTTTTTAATGTCCGTGAAGTAACTATTTATGCCGACCAGGCTTTTGAAAAGAATGAAGAGTACGAAAAAGCGATAAACGATTTTGATTTTAAGCTTACAAAAGAGCGTATTCTGAATCCCCACAATGAACAATTCATCAAAGATATTAAAAGCAATCGACCCGGAGTGGAAGATAAACATTTGCACGGACGTACTTTCCCTGCAGGTGAAGTTGTTGGTTCTTTGATCGATTCCATAGGATCCTTTGACGATGCAGTTAAAAGGGTTATCGCATTATCAGACTATAAATCAACCAGTGCCTCTGACAGTACGAAGGCCGCTGGACAAATTCAAAATAAAATTGCCATGAAGTTTAAGAACATTCAATCTGTATTAGGGCTGAGCGACGATGAATTTGTCGCTGAAGCCGATGGCCGCCGTACGTTCACTCAGGAGGAGATGGAGGCCATGGAAACTGCTTTGGGCGAAACCGACCTTTCGGGGTTGCAGGCCCAGCTTGATGCTGCCAATGAAACAATCGGCCGGCGTGATGAAACCATCACAGATCTGGAAGACCGGTTGGAAACTGCCAACAATACTGTTGCCGAGCGTGATCAGACCATCGAAACATTAAATGGTGAGATTGCGGATTTGAAAAATGATGCTGCCGATACCGGCGCCCAGGTTCACAAAAGAACTGATGGTGACGGGAAATCGGAAGGCAAAGCAATCTCCGATAAATTTGAGAACCCGTTCGATGCCATCGACGAAGTTTCTCAGGAATACCTTGGAAAATCAATAAACAATTAATACCATGAGTGCAGTAAATGTAACATCTCTTCAGCGTGCAGCAGAAAAATATCAGAAGGATTTTATCCTGTTG
>ENA-OSEO01001757-OSEO01001757.1-sediment-metagenome-genome-assembly--contig:-NODE-1757-length-36223-cov-9.897969_pt1 | contig 36223 bp, 34 predicted proteins | sample MGYA00237883_ERZ534232 | MGnify/ENA metagenome assembly ERZ534232 | reverse complement strand
CCTCTGGAACAAAGAGCAATTTTTTCCTCATTGACGTCTGCTCTTCTCGGAGAACGGTGGACCGTTGACGGACAACGTTGTCTTCAGCAGCGGTCAGCGGGTCTTTGATTTTAAGCGTACAGCGGTTCTTAGATGCGAGATCCCGTGCAGAACCCCTGAACAGAGACCCCAAACACGAGCACATTGGGGCAGGCTAATCAGGGCAGGCTTTAGGGGATGAAAATTTCAGATGATTGTGCAGTTCTCTTGTAGGGGCGAACGGCCGTTCGCCCGAAAAGGGTCCTTGTTGGAATCTCTGCCTTTTACGCAAAAAATGGGACCATAGAACCGTTTTGGAGCCAGTCTGCTAACGCGGGCCAGTCGCACTTCGTGCGGCTAGTCTTTGCTTCGCAAAGGACGGTTCCGTTTCGTGGACAGAAAAGCCGCTAAGCGCTGGAAGGAGCTGCCTTTCGACCTTCGTCCAGGATCATGGACCCGTCCTTCGAAAAGATCAACCGAGAAGGATCATTTCGAGATGTTCACTGCGTTCACGAGAAGAATGAGATTCTGAGCAAGATCATCTCAGAATGACATGACCATGGGAATAACATGAACCAATGGAAGACTTATGTCCCCAGTGATTTGTACTCTGACGGGGTCCTGGAGCTGTCTCATTTTTCGGTGTCATCCAGTAGAGCTTGCTTTGATGTGCTCCTGTTCATGTCATTTACGCGGGATTTCACACTTAGGAACCGCTTTGCTTCGAGTGCTTCTGAGAGTCGTATACCGCTTTCTTGATGCTAAACGCTGTGCAAAAGACCTGAACAGGACTCTCAAGGACTGAAAAGCACATGAAACTGCCTAATCGGTGATGGCAAAGTGTAGTCTATAATATTGTCTGGCAGAGAGATGAGAGAAATAGTCGCAGACATAATAAATTCAATCGAAAAGATCATGCCCTACGTAGACAAGATTTCATACGATGAACAAATTATTGGCCGAAGCAGATTGACATTGGCTATTCGGAGCCGGTCTGGATACCTATTACGCAGTGAAGAAAGCAAAATGAAACCGGCTCCCGCTACTGTTTCAGTTACTGGGAGCCGGTTTATAATCAAGCTGGAGTCTTTATTTCTCTTCGGTGTTGCTTATGGTTCCATCTGCATGATACTCCATCAGGCGAACGTCTGTGAACTGCTCACCGGATTCGATAACCACAAAGCACCTTTCCAGACCTATCAGATTTTCGTCAATCCAGGTACCGCTGTTGGCGTATACTTTTTCTTTGTCATAACCTTCTACATATCGATCTATGACAGGTACGTGCGAGTGGCCGAAAACAACCACATCAACGGTCGGATCAAGATCAAAATACTGCTTAACAGCCTGTTTGTCAAAGAATGTATGATCAACTGCACCCACAGTCGCTTCGGAATAAGGGTTCTTAGTGGCTACTCCATTGTTCTGCTGAACTTCGTCCCAACGTCTTTGAGCGTTAGCATATAACACGGCGCTTATCGAACCATCATACTGGACTTTAGGAAACAAATCGCTCAGAGAGAAACTGTTGTCGTATCCATTTACTCCGACGTAAATGGCTTTTTCATCGAATTCGGCTTTGATGGGGAAGGTTGTCATAGCCCACAGCCATACATTGTAATACGTGTAGGCATTAACCTGATCCACATCTTCTTTTGAAGGAGCTTCAATCTTAGGGAACTCCTTCTGCGGTGCTGATTTGCCTTCAGCAACGGATGTAGATGCAATGCGTGTGAAGAAGTAACCAGGGGGCAAAAATGAGGGATAATCGCCGGTTATTTCTTTGTTGGACAATGTATCGGGTGCGCAGAAAGAATCATATCGATGACCGTGCTCAATGACAATCTCGGAGCGCACACCCGTACGATAAGTTCCCAGACCGTTAACATCGCGAGCCTGGACAATCCCCGGGATCAAATTAGTAAGTGTTTCTTCGTCCAAGAGAAGGTCGTGATTGCCTGGAACATACGCAACAACAATGCCGCTTTGAATAATCTTTTTGAATGCCGCAATAATCAAAGCGTTGTTTTCCGCAACCTGCTTGAAGAAAGCTCCCAAATCATTATGTGGCTCATAAGATATCGGAACGAACCACTCGTCTAGCATGTCTCCTGCAATAACAAGCTCGTCGATGTCGCTTATCACTAGTCGTTCCAGGAACTCAGCGATCAGGTCTTTGTTTTTCACAGTTTCGGAAAAACTGTCATCAACTCCTAGATGAAGATCACTGATAACAACTATCCTGTAGGCTTCATGAGTGGATTCCTTTTCCCATAAAGACAGCGGTTCGATTTCTCTTACAAGACTTGCAGATCCCACCACAGACAAAGCAATCATTAGAACTAGTGTCAAAACGAATCTCACTCTAAATCCATTCATAGTATTCCTCCCATTTGGACGCGTCTGCTGAATATTAATCAAGCTCCTCATTATACGGCAAAAAGAGGGTGCATTTGTATCTAATCCAATTTATTATTCTTAAGAATGAATCATTCGTATACATTAGTAGCGCTATTTTTTTGACCCTTGGCTAGACCATTGGTGACAGACTCGATTATTAACATTTAGTAATGCACTTCTTTGTTGAATAGTAAGAAATGTAAGTTACTGGATCCAAGGGTGTCTTCGTCAGAATCAGAGCCTGGAAGACCATCCATGTAATTGAGAATAGCACCGCGAGAAAATGACGCTTGCTGTAGCCAGAGGAGGTGAAGAGTCAATTTAAGTCGAAAAGCTATCGGAATTGCCTAAACGGCAAGTACGGGATGAAAGAGGCGAGAAACAGAAAGAGAAACACATTTTGAGCAGCACAGTCTCTCTAGTGCATTCAACGCCGTAATTGCTTTCTTAGTGCCTACATGATTCTCTTCCTAGCAGTGAAGTGTCTAAAACGTTCCTGCAGAGTTCAGCTTTGATTGCAGCCTGATGATCCCATATCCTGATAACCACTCGACAGCGTCCTTCAAAGACTCTGATACTTTTCGCGGACAGTGACCTAGAATTCTTGAAGCCTTCTCATGAGAGTACCTGTAATTTCTGGTGAGTGTGTGAACTGTGTAGGGAGTGAAAGCAGCTTTCGTCTTCGAGATCATATAGTACAGTGTCGACATGGCTGAAAGTACGTAAGCGGTGGTGCTCTTCAGGAAAGCATCTACTTTCTTTCGACCGGTTAATTGGTGAAGTATGTCAATCAGCTCACGGATCGAGATCACTTCGCCGCCGAGAATGTAGACCTCTCCGGCCTTGGCCTTTATTGAGGCTTCTATCTCCGATCTCACTACATCTCGCACATCTACGAAATCGAAAGACCCCTCGATTCCTACTCTCAACTTGCCTGTTGCGAAGAGCCTTATCATGTTTCCCATTTCGGAAAGTTTGTAATCGAAAGGACCAATGATGCCAGTCGGGCAAAGTACGACGGCGTTCAGCCCTTCTCTTGCTGCCGTGAGGACGTTTAGCACAGCTTCCGCCTTGGATTTACCGTAGACACCGCTTGTTCGAGCCGGGTTGAACGAGACGTTCTCATCTATCACGCTTCCCGGTTCTAGCTCCGTAAAGGCGTGGATGGAGCTCGTGTAGATTAGCTTTCCCACATGTTGAACCTTGCAGGCATGGATAACGTTCTCCGTACCGCCTACGTTGACACTTCTCACTTGCTTTTTCATGGTTGGCATTATGGAAATCAATGCTGCCAGATGATAGACGGTCTCTATTCCTTCACAGGCTTTGATCACGAAATCCCTGTCCCTTATATCGCCGCGAAGTATCTCTACTCTATCAAGTTTGAACATAGAGACATCTTCTCCTGGCAGGACAATTGCCCTTATTTTCTCGCCCCTATTAACTAACTCTCTGACTAGGACGTTACCGACGTGACCGCTCGCACCAGTTACAAGAATCATGCCTTATCACCTCAGTTCTTGCCACCGGAGTCGATGAATTTCTCATCGACAACTATGCTAGTAATTCTCTCGAAACCATCGGTGATGATCGCGAGATCTTCGCTTCCAACGTTTCTAATGAACGTTGAGATCAACTTCGAGAAGTTGCGTAAAAAACTCTCGAAAAAGCTCTTGCCGCTATCTGTAAGGGTTATCATGATCACTCTTCTATCTTCTTCTGAACGAATGCGGGCAAGCAATCCCTTACTCTCCATGTCGTCCACAAGAACGGTGATATTACTCTTCGTCATTGAGTATTCCTTTGCCAGCGAGGACATGCTCTGGGGGCCTTTGAGTGCAACATATAACAAGATGTAAAGCTCTATTGCCTTCATCTCTTCGGCTTCTATGCTGAATGAGAAGAACTTGGTGAAGTTCCGGATCAGATCGAATACCGTTTCCAGAATCTTTTCCGGACTGATTTCATTGCCTTCCATAGTCATGTTGCACCTCCCATTTGACTATTATAACAGTTAAAGTATTGAACGATCAACAAATTTTACTGTACATAAACATAACTTTTCCCGAGATAGTAGTAGAATTCTATCAAAGGGGGAGTTCAAAATGATCAACCGTAAGATCTCCATATCTATAATCGCCCTGTTCGCAATCATCACTGTAGTAATGGGGCTCTTTATCTTAAAAATGGAGATCAGCGTCTCCAGCGAATTCCTTCTGCCAGAGAAATCTCCTTCGAGAGAAAACATGAGAATGATGGAGAATCTTTTCGGAAGTGAGAAGCAGATTATCATTGTAGTCAAGACGGACGGTCTTTTCAAGGAAGAGAACTCACTCAAGATCCATAACTTCCTCCAGAAACTCTCCTCGGTCGAGGGAGTCGTTAGTTACAACTCCTATCAGGATGCAGCGAAGGTTAGTCTGATTGGGGGCACTAACGTTGAGCCGTACTTCGTGGAAGGACTTCCTAATGACAATGTCAGCGAGATACTGAATAATCCACTCTATCTGGACAACCTTCTGAACGAGAAAGGCGAAGTTGCACTAATTCCGATAAATGTGACCGATGGTGCAGATGTGAAAAGGATTCTTGAAGTGGCCAACGATTCGCTCGTAGGTATGGAGTTCTACGCCAGCGGTGAGCCAATAGTCGATCAAGAGCTTAACAGCTCCATACTGGCGCTTCTGGTGGTATATCCCCCCATCCTCTTCGGGCTAATCTGTTTCATATACTTTCTGAGGCTTGGAAGCGTCAGGGCGGCCATCATTCCTTCGATTCTTTCAATCATTGCCGCTGTCTGGACTTACGGTTTTAGCGTAATGATCGGTTTGGATATAAACATTCTCACATCTACGGTCGGCCTCTTTATAGTTATAATCTCGTCGTCTTATGGACTCCATTTTGTAGACCGGTACATTACAAACAGAAGATTTCTTGAGAGAAATATTGCGCTGAAACGTACAATACGCGAAGAGCTCATACCGGTATTTCTCTCGGCGCTTACGACGGCGGTCGGTTTTCTGACATTCTTGGTGAGTAGCCTTGAGGCCTTCAGGCAACTGGGTATAATGGTCTCGCTTGGGATCATGATGAGCTCGGCGCTTGTCTTGCTTATGCTTCCCGCTGCTCTCTATTTCATAGATCTCCCGGCAGTGAAGAGAAAGCTCAGGTTCAAAGGGCCAACACGAGAAAGAGCAATTAAGATCGACAAGGCAGTACTTCTAGTGATAATAGTCTTTGCAGTCGTCTCACCCTTTCTCATTTCTAGAATAGAAAGGAACTTCGACCAGTTCGATTATTTCAGAAAGAGCTCCGAGATCGTGAAATCGGCCGAGACTATCAGAGAAGAGTTCGGATGGAACATGCCTTTTTACGTTATCCTTGACAAGAAGAGCATCTACACCGGCGCCGATGCACAAATCATTTCGAACCTAATTTCCGACATAAACCAGCTAGAAGAGGTCAAGGGCGTTTCCTCTATAATGGATGTTTCCAGCGCGTTCAACATACCGCTGCCGATCCTACAGCTAGCGGCGCGCAGCGGAGATCTACCTGTTCAGCAGTACATGGTTGGAAACTCATTACGGCTACTGGTGAAGACACCTAATACCGATGCAGTAAGCTCCCAGCGTCTCGAAGATGATTTGAAGGAAATACTCGAGAAGTATCCCCAGTATTCTCCTTACGTAGCTTCTCCGTTGTTGATAATATCCGGTGTAAACAACGAGATACTCGGCAGTCAGGTCAGTACGATACTGTGGGCCTTAGTAGTCATAACATTGCTCCTGATAATCGTTTTCAGGTCTTTCAAGCTGGCTTTGGTTTCTGTTCTGCCAATTGCCCTGTCTGTATTCTTCAATTTCTCTTACATGGCAATACTGGGTATTAAGTTGGAAATCTCGACGGCAATAGTCGCTGGAATCCTTCTGGGAATGACAATAGATTATGCAATTCATCTGATCAATAGATTCATAGAGACTAAAGACATCTATAAGGCAAGAGAGGAAGTCAGACCAGCGGTACTCTCGAATACCATTGCACTTGCGGCGGGCTTCGCCACGCTTGTCTTTGCGCCCTTGAAACTCTTCTCAGGACTCGGACTGCTTCTTGCCATAGGAATGGTTACCGGCGCCATAGTCACTCTCACTCTCATTCCAACAATCATCAGCAAATGGAAGATGTCTAAGCATTGATTCTTCTTACTAAGAAAGCGAGATGAGAATCAGTTTGAAGACGTACGGCTGGTAGAAACTTTTTTGCAGGTCCGGGGTTGCGGGTTGGATAAGAAACTTTAGAACCAAAACCCTTCACTTTTTTTGCGGAAATGGACGAAGCAATATCACTGTTGCAGAAACTGTAGGCAGAATTAGTCACTTTCTGAGTAGAAATGCTAACATTGACTTGGTTGTTATTTTGTTTTTTTGAGAGCGGGTCTCTGGCAGGAGATCCGTTCTCGTTTTTTTCTGCCCAATCCATGGCGAATCTCCTTCCTTTCTTAAGTGCAGTTCCAAGTTCCAGTTGTTAGTTGCAGGCAAAACCGCCGTCTGCATAATAAACGCTGACCGCTTTACGCTGGGAAGAACGATTCTCCGACACCTCTCGTCGAAATTCTTTGTGAAGCAGGGTCTAGGGTTGTCGGGTCTGGGGTGTGGCATAGCGAAAGAGTGGTTCAGGCCCAAGCGGGGATTTAAGATCAATAATGTAGACATGCATAAGAAATCACGTCCATTTGATAGTCATAACCGATTATGGAACTAAGGAATAAGATGACGTAGGTAATGATAAGGTTCTCAAACGTGGATTTTAGATTAAGAGGAATCACAAGTGACTCATAACAAGGATATTGACAAAGTGAAAACTCGGAAGTATGATTAGTTGGAAGAATTATACTAGTAATACACATGGAAGAACTCCGAATCTTTTTTCAGAAGGAGCGAATGTGTTATGAAGGCAAAACGAGAAACCAACGGAAAGTATATGGGTTCGGTTAAGGTCGGTCAAAAGGGACAGATTGTGATTCCAAAAGATGTCAGAGATATGTTTGGGATTTCTCCTGGAGACACGCTGATACTTCTTGCGGATTCAGAGAAAGGCATTGCCATAGAAAGGTATGGCGTTTTCGACAGAATCGCTGACGCCATTCTATCAGGAAGAGCTAGGGAGGTTTATCCTGATTACAGCGAAGAGGACTCGATTAGATTCGCGAAAGCCGTGAAATCGATCGATGATGAGGATGAAGAGAAATGACAGCGATCGAGACAAAGAGCTTGTCAAAGACATACAAAGCAACGAGAGCAGTGGAAGATCTCAATCTTAAGATTGAAAGAGGTGAGTTATTCGCCTTGCTAGGTGTCAACGGCGCGGGAAAGACTACTGCAATCAAAATGCTTTCCTGTCTCATAAAGCCAACAAGTGGTGATGCTTTATTAATGGGAAATAGCGTTGTGACATCACCGCTTAAAGTCAAGGAGATCATAAATGTTTCGCCGCAAGAAACCGCAGTGGCCCCTAATCTTTCCGTGCGTGAGAATCTCGAACTTATGTGCGGGATCTATGGTTACGACTCGAAAAGGACACGACAGATGACAGACAAGGTAATCTCAGATTTCTCTCTTTCGGAAATTGAAAAGAGCAGAGCTCGAATTCTCTCGGGAGGTTGGCAGCGTAGGCTTTCCATAGCCATGGCTCTAATTACGGAACCGGAGATTCTCTTTCTTGATGAGCCAACTCTGGGTCTGGATGTGCTTGCACGCCGCGGACTATGGCGAATCATACAAGAGATGAAAGGGAGAATCACGATTCTCCTTACTACACATTACCTTGAAGAAGCAGAGGCGTTGGCAGATAGAATAGCAATAATGTCTCGTGGAAGGCTGGTTGCCGTTGGAACTGCCGCTGAGCTTAAGAAACTGGCAAATGCCAGTAGCTTTGAAGATGCATTCGTTGCGCTGTGCGAGGGAGAAAAGACCTATGAAAATGAGTAGTTTCGCGATTAGGAATGCAAAGGAGCTACTTAGAGATAAACTGAATCTGGCTTTCGGGATAGGTTTCCCCGTAATCGTTCTACTGATGCTTAGCTTGATTCAGTCTAATGTACCAGTAGAACTCTTCGCAATCAAAAATCTAACTCCGGGTATAGCGGTCTTTGGCCTTTCTTTCATTTCTTTGTTCTCGGGAATGATCATTGCGAAGGATCGTACAAGTTCCTTTATGTTGAGGCTTTTCACTTCCCCAATGAAAGCCAGAGACTATATACTTGGATATACTTTGCCATTAATCCCCATGTCGGCGCTGCAAATACTGGCTTGTTTCCTAGTAGCTGTACTACTGGGACTAGATGTCAGTATAAATATTCTTCTGACAGTCGTTGTGTTGATGCCGGCCGCACTAGTGAATATCGCTATAGGATTGCTTTGTGGGAGCATTTTCACCGAGAAACAGGTCGGAGGGCTTTGCGGCGCGCTCCTTACCAATGGCTCTGCATGGCTTTCCGGCGCGTGGTTCCCTGTGGAGTTAGTCGGAGGAGCTTTCAAGGCCGTCGCAGAGGCTCTGCCTTTCATGCATGCTGTCAATGCCGGTAGACACGCTTTGAATGGTGAATACAACAGAATAATGCCGGAACTGGCATGGGTTATAGGCTATGCGTTTGTACTGATGGTTCTGGCAATCATCGCCTTCACTAAGAAGATGGAAAGCGATAACCCATGAACACGTATCTTTGTGAGCACTTTTTCTCTTTAGCAACGCTTACCGTAGAGTAGCTTGACGCCGCTTAAGACAACTTTGATCGTCTATGGTCCTCCGAAAAGACTGACATCTACCCGGGAAGACGTTCTAAGTAGCACTGAACTGGTGAATTGGTCAATCGCTTCTATTCACCACGCTCCGGACTCCAGAACCGAGACCCGTTCTTAATCAGCCGCTGTTTGAACTTGGTACAGCATCTCATGCTTGGCTTCCGCTTCCATTAGCTTGAACCGCAAACCTGCGGCTTCAAACGATGTCGACAGTTCAATTCTTGATAAATGGACACGGGATGACAGTGTTTTGCAAATCTGTTATCACAACTCTGCTGACGCAGTCGTCAACTGCTTTCCTTTTCTTGCGCAAACATAATTCTCGGCGCGAAGATTATTCTTAATATTGAAGCGGACAACGGATCGTGCCATCTCATCTGACTAATGAGAAAGACTCGCCAATATAAAGCTCCTCTGCAACAGTTTTCCTCTGAATTAGTCTCAGACTATAGCTATCTAGTGCTCATGACGTCTGTGTGTTAACATTACATGAAGGTCCCCAAAGACGCTGGAACTGGTCAGTGATAGAATTGTTCAATTCGGAGTATCCGGGGAGGAAATCAATCTTGCTTTCAGAGAGTCAGTTTGAAGAAACCTTTGGCGGTGAACGCCGGAAGCACAGCCCAATGCTTCTTTCTCCTGCTTTGCTCGTGGTAGATCTTCAGAACTACTTCACAGATAGAGAATCTCGAGCCTATTTGCAGGGAATCGAAGTAGTGGTATCAAATTCCGCCAGACTCATTGAAGGGTTCACGACCTTCGGCTTTCCGGTTGCTCTGACCGTTCACAGAGGTGGCTCGGAAATGATGATGCAGTGGTGGAGAAACACCGTTGAAGACAGCTGGGCGGTACCTCAATTTACAGGTCTCCCAATCTTCTATAAAGACACATACGATGCTTTTCATGAAACTGCTCTCGACTCCTTTCTGAAAAGCTGGGGCGTGAATCAGCTCGTAATCTGTGGCGCTAGGACGCATCTGTGCTGCGAAACGACTGCGAGGTCAGCCTTCACGAACGGCTACGCGACAATGATGATAGAGGATGCATTATGTGACAAAGGGATAGACCGGCACATCTGTTCTCTCAAGAATCTTGCGAATGGCTTTTCTATGATATCTAGGACGGCTGAAGTTCTGAACTTGCTCAAGGGACATCCCAAATGAAAAAGATGGTTGGAGTTATCGGGGCCGGACCGGCCGGTGTCGCATCATCAATAATGTTGAAGAGATATGGAATTGATGTGCTTCTCTTCGAGCGAAGGAACGTGGGCGGGCTTCTCAATAACGCCTGGCGTGTGGAGAATATTCCTTTTCTTCAACCTTCTGCGGGAGAGGATCTCTGTCACAAGCTAAAAGATCATCTTAGCCGAAATGGAATAGAGCTTATTCGTGAAGACGCAACGGCCATTCACGACAGAACCATCTTGACGACTAAGGCAAGCTATGTAGTCGACTATTCAGTCGTTGCTACGGGCACGATGCCAAAAAGGCTTCCCGCCTTAGAGACGGATGCGAAAGTCGTATACGAATTTAGAGATATTCCGGACGGAACGTGTGCAGTTGCAGTCTACGGCGCAGGGGATATGGCCTTTGACGGAGCAATCAGGGCGAAGCTTACTGGAAGGAAAACGATGCTCTTTGCCAGAAGTAAAACTGTGAGAGCAATTGACTCGCTAAGAGTGTCGGCCGAGAAGACCGGGGTCGAGTTGCACATGGCGGAACCTATATTGCGAGTCGATGCGATAGACTCCCTCCTGATGATTACCACGCCGCAGGACGTCTACTACGCCGAGGTTCTGCTTGTCTGTATAGGAAGGGAGCCGGCGCTTCCCACAATCGATTCTCAGAGATATGAGATAATAGGCGATGCGAGGGGTGAAATCTATAGACAGGCCTCAATCGCCGTTGGTGACGGAATTAGGACTGCTATGAGAATTGCTTCTCAGAGGTGGTGAGTCTTGAAGATAATTCAGAGTTTCGGCAAAGAAGAACTGGCGATCGTTCACACCGGAGAGACTTCGCAAGGTTCATGGGTTGAGTTCGTAGAGTCACTTCAGCCGCCGCTTCCCCGAGAAGAGAAGTGGGTTTTGATCGTATCAACGATGGATGGTTGCCCCGTTAAATGCGCTTTCTGCGATGCAGGTGGAGTTTATAGGAGAAACCTGGGCAGTGAGGAGATGCTTGAACAGATAGACTATATGGTAAATAGAAGGTATAACTCAAGCATTGATGTGAAGAAATTCAAAGTCCAGTTTGCCAGGATAGGGGAGCCCTCTTTAAATCCTTCCGTTCTAGAGACACTTGAAGCGCTTCCGCTGAGGTATGACGCACCGGGACTTTTGCCTTCGATAAGCACAATCGCCCCTGCTGGTTCAAAGGCTTTTTTCGAAAAGCTTTATTCGATTAAGGAAAGGCTTTACAGAGGGAGGTTTCAACTTCAGTTCTCGATTCACTCCACAGACAAAGTCCAGCGAGATTCGCTGATTCCCTTCAGAAAATGGAGCCTTGAGCAGATAGCAGAATACGGATCGGGATTCTGTGGTACGAAGGATAGGAAGATCACTCTCAACTTCGCCCTCTCTACAGAATCCGTTGTTGATCATAATGTGATCTCTGCCACCTTTGACCCGGAGAAGTTCCTGATTAAGATAACTCCGGTCAATCCGACGTACAGATCTCATGAAAAGGGACTAAAGTCGGCAGTCGAGGACAATGGCACTCTAACCGTTCATTCGAGCTTGCTCGAAGTCCTTCGAGAAAAGGGTTTCGATGTCATTGTGAGCGTGGGCGAACCTGAGGAGAACAAGATCGGCAGCAACTGCGGACTCTTCATTCGTAGACATCTTAACGGCTCTAAGGAAAACCCTGAGATGTATTCCTTAGTTAAACCGAATAACGATCCCAAATACCTTGACGAGACTCAAAACAGTGACCAGACTCCATTTTAAACATACTAGCAACATTTCTTTCAGTCTGGTGAGAATGTATTCAGGTTCTTTTTAGTTAGTCGAAAGTCGGAAACCGCTTATCGCTGAAAAAGACCACTCTCGGCTTTGCTTTGAACGCTTTAGTTCAGAATCAGAAGATATCTTATTCTTCTCCTGCAAAGACCCCAATCTCTCATATATTTACTGCTCGCCCTAAGTCTAGGATTTAGACCTTGGTAAAAGAGCTCTGCAGCTTAAATATGTTCACCGTTATCATCATGCCTAGGCATGGGTAGGCACAGAGATATCAGCCAAGTTTCGCCAGTGATGTTTTCTGTTGCAGAAGAGGCCTACCCAGAGGGACATGTCATCTCTTTTTGGATGGTTTTGTAAGCTCACAAAAAGGTATATTTCAACTCAAAAACAGCGCGTTCGAACTGATGTCTCTTGCTTCTCTCTAGTTTTCACCATTCAGTTCTCTTTCGTTTCCTGTATGCTACACTGAGCATTGCATAATAAGTTGTACAGAAGAGCGTAAAAATATAGACTCCAATGACGGCTAACCAGAGTTTCGGGTTGGATTGAAGGACTTCGCCTCTTGTTAACACACAATATGCAGTGTAAATGCTTGCGATTATCATACCAATCGTCAGGACAAGAAAAGAAATCTTCAAGTTCTTCAGTTGCCAAGTTCTTTTTGGAATGAACTTCATAACCTGTTACCCCCAAGGAATGTTTTGAATGAGAATCATCATACGTTCGATATCTTGCTGGGAGTATTATATCAATAATGATGTAATCAGCAAACTACAGTAACTCTTAGCAAAGTTATATCAACCAGCTCCTATCATTCTGCGTTCTACAAACACAATAAAGCACTGCGAAAGTGTTGTGTTGAATCTCTGCGATTCGCTCAAGTCCAAAAACAAAAAGATATGAGGCTTAGTTCTATCGACTCTTCGTTTAGTCTGCCATCTGAATGAAGAAACGATTACAGCAAATCAATTGTAAGGGTATATTCTGCAGCAAACATTGTAAGGGTTCAAGACTCATAGTTAATCGTTTGCTTAGTGTAAGAAACGCAGCGAGAAACCGGAAGGCAAACTAATTTCCTGCGTTTGGTTTAGAATTCGGTTTTCGGCGACTTACTCTTTGCGTGTTGAAGACTGAACCTTTTATAAGCCAGTCTGCCAATAGAAAAGCAGATGAGTTATCGGCAAGATTTACTTTTCGAGTCACTGTGAGACAATGCGTAGCGAATTTCCGAGACTGTGTCTTCGAATGTTTTCAGCAGCTGGTTGTCATCAAGAGTGTTTAGAATCGTGTATCGATCTCTTATCGTCCGCGCCAGTTTTAGGATCTCTGCGAATCCGTTGCTGTCAAAGAGTTCTTCAGGCAAGAATGAAAAAAAGCCGATATCACAGAGAAGTTGAAGCGTTCTTTCGTATAGTTCGTCACCATACGCCTTCAGTATCAAGCATGTATAGAATCCTGTTTGATGACCGTGAAGGAATGGCGCGCCAAAGACTACATCTGCCGCATGCGATAGCATGTGTTCTGAGCCACTGGCGGAGCGAGAATTGCCAGCATACTCCATGGATATTCCGCTGGTAATGAGCGCATCAACCAGGGTCTCTACGAAATTCCTATTATCTATGGTTGCATCTTTGAAGTTTAGAATACTCTTGTAGCTCATTTCGGACAGTATTCTTGAGAAGTAGTCGATCTGTTCTCCCGTTCGCTGTGCAGAAAGCTCCCAGTCGAGAATCGCGGTAACGTTTGAGATGACGTCGCCCAGGCCCGCAAAGAGATACTTCTTCGGGGCATCTGAGATAATTTTAGTATCTGCAAAGAGCGCAAATGGCATCCTGGCTCTCAAGCTGTCACTCCTGCCATTGTCAAGTCTCACAGAGACGACAGGAGAACAGATTCCATCGTTTGAGGCGAGCGTAGGGAGCAGAATTATCGGGATATTGAGAATGTGACCGATAAATTTAACCGTATCTAGTACCGAGCCTCCTCCTACACCAACGAGTGCATCCGGTTTTTCAGCATGGATCATCTCAACAGTGTTCATTAGACGATTCAGATACGGCCTCTCTTGAACTAGAAAGAGAGAGTTGTTCTTTCGATGAGCTACTTCTCTCAACTCAGGAATGATATCAAGAATGTTCTCCTGGGTTGCAAAACACACTCTACCGAATCTCATCATCTCAAGAAAAGCTATCATTGCTTCCACGGCTTGGGACTTGACAATTATGTACTTAGGGATTTCTATCGATCTTGTGGAGTGATCAGTCATTATTCACCTTCTATGTCTCAGGATCTGTGATGTAGTTCTTAAGCCAACACTCAAGATTATTCTAACAGGAGGATAATTCAAGTTCATTTCGCAAATGATTAATTATCACGATGCTCTTTGTTTCGGTGACCGTCTTCGCTACCTTCATGATTTACACACCCAAATGTGTAGACTGATTGGATCATCAAGAATACCTTGTAATTGCTTTGCAGCGGTAGGTCCATGAACTTCTCTGAGTCGAATATCCATAGACATAATGGAAAGCAGAATATGAGGTTTCTCACAACTTAAGAACGACGCTTTTCTTCGAGTGAACGAGAGTGAAACTTTCGAGGTAGTCTTTTCTGACTCCCTCTAAATATTGCAGAAAGAGACGCTGCTTCCCGAGCTATTGATTCACTATCTTTTGGAAGGCCCTTGCAGATATTTATGAGCGGTTCCTGAAAGTCTCATTTGCTTCAGTCTCACCAACTGCCCTTAGCTTAGAACATGCAAAAAGGAAATTTAACTGCAGTTGCCTCATTCACCAGTCACTACTACTGCCAGTATTTATAGCGCTAGGTCGCGATCATTTTTCCGTGAAGTGTTAACGACATGTTAAACATGGAGTCCCCCGAAAACATCGTCAACGGGTTAGGCTTTCTTTTTCCCTATGCTTCTGAAGGCTTCCTTGAAGTGATAACAGAAGCCTTTCTTTTCAGCGGCAGAGTGATATTTTGCCACATGAGAGCTAAACTTTGCGGAAAGCGAGTCTATACTCTTTGAGAGTTTGTCGACCTTCTCATCTAGGTCTTTGAGCTTTTTCGCATCCAATTCGTCACCCTCTTTGATTGATTCAACTGAATCTCCAAGTGATTGGCCCTCCGCAGAAAGAGCAGCAGCTCGCGAGACTAACTCGGGACTATCGAGCGGGAAGAATCTCTTTCCTTCGACTATCTTGGATGAACAGATACCGGCTTTCTCAAGTTCATCCAGGAACCCCTCCGTTTCATCGACCGGAAGGGCGCATCTTTCACTCACCTCTTGCAAGCTCAACGCGTAAAGGTCAACTGAGTGGGCATCAGTCGCTACTTTTTTTGAAATGCTTTCATCTTCGTTTTTTTCTACTTCATCCATGAATTCGGCATTCGAGACTTGCGGAGCCGTCTCGTGTTCGGAGATGATATTCTTTATCTTTTCCTCCGGAGCCTCTGTCCCGATAATTACCTTCAACCTTTCATAAAGAGCGATTATTTGGAGCAAATCTCGCTTTAGAGTCTCGTTTCCAGGAATCATTCCCTTCTCATACTTCTTTCCATATATATGGCCCAGTTCATAAGCTACCCCTAATTCTCTGTCCGTTTTAAGAGATATCCTGTCATAGTCGAAACGCTCTTCCTGGCCGAGTATTCTCCTGTAAGCTTCTGCTGCAGTGGCGATCTTTTCCTTTGCCTGTGCGCCATATGTGTCTTTGAAGAATAACCAGCCTTGATTAAGAGAGAGATAGACAGCCGACATGTCTGAAGTGAAGACGTACATTACAAAATAGCCGTGTGTAGGGGATTCCGTAATTTCCTTATCGAAGACACCGATCCATGGAATCTCTGCCCACTGGCCTTGTCCGGCAGAGGCAGATACCTTGAACTGATCAGGGTGTTCTGAGTCTACAATTCCCTGAATTTTGCTGCTTACGTCGCCCCTCAAAAAATGCGCCAGTTTGTTCTTTGCAAACTCCTTTCTCTTCTCAATGAGATACCTGTCAAGAATCCTGGTGATAGCTTCCTGCATAAGTCCTCCTTGATAATAATCGCCCGCAGATGGAGCAATGATTTTTTTGAGAGACTATTCAACCAAACTAAGCCTATCACTGTGATTATTCCAATTCCAAATAAAAGTGTAACTCTTACCACACGATGTTTTTCATTCATGACAAGGCCAGAGTATTTTTTTGGCAGAGCTTTGGTGATTCCTTTTTGAAGATTTGGGTGATGACTATTGCACTTTTCTTTGCTATTATTTTCTCAGGCGGAGTGCTCCGCCTCTTCAATTTCCACTCGAGGTGAGATGATGCCTAGACATGCGAGGGTTGTTTTTGAGGGCGTGGCCCATCATATTACTCAGAGAGGGAACTACAGACAGAACATTTTCGAAGACGACGCAGACAGGAAGAAATACCTTCAACTCGTAGGTGAATACTCAGAGAAGTACAAGACAAAGATCTTCGCTTACTGCCTAATGACAAATCACGTTCACTTCATTGCTGCTCCAATGACGCCCGACTCACTGGCACTGACATTTAAGTATGCGAACATGAGGTATTCAAAGTACTTCAACTTCAAGAACAAAAGGTCGGGTCACTTATGGCAGGCAAGATTCTATTCCTGTCCTCTTTTTGGGAATCACGCAATTGAAGCGGTCAGATACGTTGAAAGAAACCCGGTGAGGGCCAACTTAGTAGGCATTCCATGGGAATATGAATGGTCGAGTGCTGCCGAACATGTCGGCCTCTCAGTTCTACAGTCTTCATCATCTGGTCGAAATTGTGGCTTGGTTCACAGCCGTCTTGAGAACGGATCGAAGAATCAAAACCTGAAGAATGATGTTGTTCAAGATACAAGAAGGACGATATCCAGAGCTAGTGATTCTTCCAACAACAGCGATCTCTCAAAGCAAGAAACGATTTCGACCGAGCAGGACATCCGAAAAGCATCAGTTGATTCGAATTCGGAGATTGCTAAACACACTGGATATGGAATTACTCTTTCCTCTCTCGAAGAACTCGGCCTGAACTGGAATTCGGAAGGCTGGAAAGAGTTTTTGGGTTATCCTGATGATGAAAGCTTTATCAAAGAAATGCGCAGCAGCACAATCTCGGGGAAGCCATTCTTCTCTGATGGGTCCGAACTAGAACTTGGAGAAAACACTGCCGCTTCAACAGCCAGAAAGAAGAGAGGAAGACCTCGCAAAGCCCCTCGGAATTGAATGCAACTAAACTCGATAAATGAAAGGCTACTTGCAGGAAAGCAACATTTTTGAGTTGCTGTTCTGAAGGAATGAGATGCTAGCCATGACCTCAAAGATTGCGATGATGTTGATGATGGAGTCCCGAAAAGAAATGGGTGACAAGAAAAACGGAAACCATTGAACCAGAAGAGTTACCTTTCCATCTAATTTAGAACAATACTAAATATGAAGGAGAGACTTTTCTTGAAGACTACAATAATGATTGCGGTGGGTATCATCGCGTTAGTGATAATAGTGTTCGGAGTAACCGGCACTCCAGACGATGCTTCTGCACCTGAAGTAATAGTAAAAGAATATGAGGGCATGAAGCTTGACAATCTCGACGCATTCAGGGAGAACTCTATCAAAGGTGTGCAGTATGTGAATGTTGATGAGTATTCTCTGAAAATCGGCGGTCTTGTTGAGGCACCTTATTTTATGACTTATCCCATGCTGCAGGAGCTACACCACATTCAGAAGCTAGTCACGCTTCATTGTGTAGAAGGTTGGACGGCGAAGATGCTGTGGGAAGGAATTTCACTCATCGACTTGATTGAGAAGGCGAGTCCACTAGGGCAGGTCACGAACGTAGTCTTTAAATCTACAGACGGATACACAACGAGCCTGACTCTCGAATACGTGCGCGAAAGAAACATAATAATTGCTGATAGACTTAATGGAATCGAGCTGCCTCCTGCCCAGGGGTTTCCTTTCATTGTAGTTGCGGAGGACAAATGGGGATATAAATGGGCCCGATGGGTCGAAGAAATCGAGTTATCCGACGACGACAAATACAGAGGCTATTGGGAAGAATACGGCTACAGCAAGGACGGAAGTCTCGACAAGCCCATGTTTGACAGATAACTCACTTCTACTTCCGGGGACAGACTCCATTTTTTACATCTAGTTAACATCCACAAAATGCACTTATTGTCTCTTTAATAGGCCGTTTTAAGCTCTCTCCTATTTAGGGACAGACTCTAATATTTACCTGTAGTTCACACTATCTACTTACATGAGAGCTATTACTCATTGAAAGCAGAAGATGTTCTCAGTGTTAAGTTTAACACAGTGTAAAAAAGGGAGTCTGTCCCGGAAGGGAGTATTTATCTTTGAATGCTCTGACCGCTTAGTTTCTGGATGGCCTCCTCTTCTGTTGAAACGAAGAAGTTCTGGCTTCCCCGATTTGACTCAAGAATAAAGGCATTCAGACTTCTGCTCTGGATACCGCTGAAATCGCCAACTATAGCGAGCCTAAGTCTGTAGTTAGTCATCTTCTGAAGGATTTCCCCGGCAAGACCCGTTTTGAGATTATAGAACTCTTCGGGGAAATGTTCTTTATTGAATACGAAGTTTGTGCAACCTTCGTAGACGTAGTCGGATATTCCGTCCAGCAAAGACTGCGCGTCTGCAAACGGCGCTTCGATTTCGTCAAATACACATATCTTACCTGTTTCCGAATCTATGATTCTCATTTGCTCACCAACCTTTGTTGTATCTCGGTATATCTTATCAAAGAGTTAAAGACGAATCAAAATTCTCAACGAGTTTTTGATCCAGCATTGCATTTTGCAACTTCCGGAGACGATCCAACCGAGGAAAGTCAACTTCAAAGGCGACCAAAGTTGGACGAGCATAAGATCACGATATTTGTGGTCACTTGAGTGCTCGTGGGGTATACAATATGATTCGAGAAGCGAAGACTAATTCATGGAGGATGAGTCGTGATGAGAAAATTACTTACAGCATGTTTCTTGGCACTGGCAATTGGATTGTTCGCAAGACTTGAGATTCCATTACCGATTTTTTCTATGCCCCAAAGCGATTCGAAGAACGGAATCGCCGAAGTTTTTACGGATTTCTCTGAAGAGGATTTGACACTCCAGGTAACTGTTGTTTTCACCGATGAGGATTACCCGTGTCCAGTCATCGATTTCCTATATGATATCTATAGGTACCTTAGATATGGCCGTATAGAAGACATAGAGACTTTCTACATCAGATTCGATTCAGGAGGGAAGATAATCGCTCTCGATTTCCCGGGCGTCTTTGCGGGCAACCACGCCTTTGAAGACACGAAGAATCTTCACGGGTCGGCAGTCCTGATGCCTAACGTAATAACATTTGTGGATGAAAGGCCCTTGATCTTCGTCAATACATGGAATCACATGTTCGGAGTAGTCCCGTCTTTTGACAGAGCAAATGAGATGATGCTATTAAACTATCTCGTCAGTGAGGGAACCAAGTGGGACGCGGAACATAAGTATTCATGGCATTAATAGAAGACTAAACTCAGGCTAAGCGCATCATTATTTTCCGGTGAATAGGATGTAGAGCTGGACAACATCATCGTGACCTGTGAAGAACTACTAGTTGTATCTGAGTCCTTCATAAGATCGCGATGGAGTTGAGTCTTTAGCTTCCAGCGAGAACGAGTGACCTGCAAAGAGCTACAGAATAACGATATATCTACTTTGAACGTAGATTCTTTGGCAGCACTCTAGGTAATTCACCCAGGAACAGCTGAGGAGCCTAAGAATGTCTCAAGTCTAGTCAGTCACGTTTTACTTGAAATAGGAACTCGGCGGGATTGTACCCAAGGTTTCACAGGTTTAATCCACAATCAGGTCCTTCATTTCTCAAAAGAGCAAACAGGGCAAACTAGAATCAAATCAATAATGCGTAGAATACTTTTTCTCGATAGTCTTGCGAATACTCCTTCGTTATCTTCTTTTTGCCACCCAGGTAGATTTATAATCATTCATTCGGAAGAAATCGAACGCCCAAATGAATAAAAAAGAATCCAGTTCAAGGGATGGAGATGAGAAAATTGGAAACGGACGCCTTTAAGAAGAAAAGGAATGAGATTAATGAACTCAACAATCTTGTAAAAACCTATTCAGAGAGAATAGAGGAAGATATAGTGCATCTAAAGCTTACCGGACCGACTATTACTAGACATGACGCGGAAAGAGCAATAGACACCCTTGAAGAGAAAACAAAATATCTGCCTCTAAAGAGAGACCTAGCTGTAGTTGTAGATTCCGAAAATGCCGACTTGCTGGATTTCCCGAAAAGGGTTAAGGAGTCAGTGAGGATACAACTGATTCCCCTGCTTTGCTACGTTGATCTGGATCTGAGGCGGCTCTTTAGAGTCAGCGTTGCCCTAATGGTATTCGGTGTTATAGCGATGGGGACAGCTTCACTGCTCACCGAGCTTTCTTTCAATCCCTATGCGCTTCACGAGATCCTTGTTATTGCGAGCTGGGTTTTCATATGGGCAGGCGTTGAGACTTTCTTCTTCGACAGGAGGAAACTGAAGAACAGGAAACACCATCTTCATCGAATCTACTTTGCAGAATTCATGAGTACAAATAACAAATGAGACAATCAGGATTACGCTGTGACATGTGGCGTTTCTTCTAAATATGGAGGCGAATTATAATGTCCAAGAAAATGCCGGTTGTGTACTGGGAAATCAATGCATTGGATGGAGAATCACTTTCCGAGTTCTACGAGGAAGTCTTTGAGTGGGAGAACGAAGTTAGCGATACGGGATTTCATTCTTTCAAGAGCGGAGATCCAAAAGGTATAAACGGCGGCATATTCACCGGGAAAGGGGTGCTTCCGACTCATAGGGCACTGTACATTGAAGTTGAAGACATGAATGAGATTTTGCAGCGAATTCAGGACCACGGTCAGGAAATACTTCAAGGCCCTTTCGAATCCGGTAATAATATTCTTGCCTTTTTCACTGATCCCGAAGGACATATGATCGGACTTATTCAGAGAAAGTGAAACTCTCTGCGCAAAAAAATGATCCTGCTTCGCAGGAAGCCTCTCAGGTCAACCGTAAAAGGTCCGCTGTCCTCCGACAAGAGAGAGTTGCAAGACGCAAGGCGCCGAAGATCATCGGCGGACGCAAGGCCGGCAAGTTCATCCCGGGACGCAGGGCTGGCAAAGATCATTCCAGGACGCAAGGCCCGCTTCGCGCGGAAAGACCTTCATTGCCAGTGTGCTTCGCACGCCAGTCAGGCTCCACCTGGCCAGTCTCGCCTTCGACGAGGCCAGTTCCGCTTCGCGGGAAAAGAGCCGCTTGGATAAGAAACGCTGACCGCTTTACGCTGTAAAACGAAGGATCGGGTTAGAAGAGCGGGTTAGGAAATACGGGTAACTAGGAGCGGGTTATCAGAACCGAGTTTTGAAGAGGCATCCAATGCAGACCCCCCCAAACAGGACCCCTGAACAGGAGCATTTCAGGGCAGTCTCATTGGGGTAGGCTCTACGGGATGACAATTTCAGATGATTGTGCAGTTCTCTTGTAGGGGCGAACGGCCGTTCGCCCGAAAAAGGTCCTGGTTGGTATCTCTGCCTTTTACGCGAAAAATGGGACAGACCGTAGGAGCGTTTGGGAGCCAGTCTGCTAACGCAGGCCAGTCAGGCTCCGCCTGGCCAGTCTCGCCTTCGGCGAGGACAGTTCCGACTTCGTCGGGCAAGCAAAGACCATTGAGAAAGAGCATTGTGGAGAGGTTCGCTGCGCTCACGAGAGAATTGAGAAAGAAGAACAGATTGGCGATGAAACTTACCCCGTCACATGCATCTCTTTGATCTCACTTTGACCAACGAAGAACAGATCCTTCCTCTGGAACAAAGAGCAATTTTTTCCTCATTGACGTATGCTCTTTTCGGAGAACGGTGGACCGCCGACGGACAACGTTGTCTTCACTGCGACCAGCGGGTCTTAGCGCTAAGCCTGACTAGTTTCTACTGTAATAGATGGGGAACTCAGGAACCCGTCAGTCCCGAATTCGAAATGCTACGGGATGACAATGTCAGACGATTATGCGATTCTTTTGTAGGGGCGAACGGCCGTTCGCCCGTGAGTGGATTTCAGTGCAGGCTCTACGAGATGACAGTAACGCTCGATTAGTGGATGATACCGCTTCACGTCATCCTGACAATGGTTTTGGTCAGGATCTGCTCTTTTGGGTTTCACGAGGCATGCACGCGAAAAATGGGACAGACGCTAAGGGCACGTCAGTCACTATTTTCGCTTACAGCGCTCAGCGGTTTTTGGTACGAGATCCCGCACAGGAGCACTGCGGGATGACAGTCCTTCGCGTCATCCTGGCATGCTTCTGGCCAGGATCTCGGTTTCCCGCCAAAAATGGATCAAGCCATAGGAACAGAGCAGTCCCAATTTTCGCTCAGCTCGGCTAGTGATAACTCTTCAAAGCGTTCAGCGGGTCTCTGATCTTAAGGTTACAGCGGTTCTTACGATCGAGATGGTGAAACAAGTTCATGACGAATTTATGTGCTGATTTGCAGGGCGGGGGACCATCGACGCACGCTTTATTTTCAGACAGAAATGAAAGTCTTTTCAGTAACGAGACTATAAGAATTCTTCGTGGAGTTCTCTTCATAAGCATCCTTTCAGGAAGAAAGGAATGGGCTTTCATCGGGTCACATTGAATTGCAAAGCTGGATGTGTCTCCTTGAGGCAAAAGATAAGGAGTCTGAGATGCTAGAATAAAACGAGCCTCTGGAGCTTGATTGGGGGAGAAGCTGTGAAAATGATCTTTCTCTTTATACTCATTCTGAGTGAATATCTTATTGCATTTTCAGGCGCGATCAACCTTACTGTCGAAGAGACTATGTCCCTTACTGAGCTTAATAAATCATACAACGCAGCAATAGAGACTTTTGCAAAGAAAGCTGGTCTCTTGAGCTCGGGGGCAGATCACTTTGTGAATGCGCTCTATTCAAAGGATCCACTGCTGATTCGGTTTAGAGAAGATGTTAGAGAATCGATTGAGAGTATTGAAGAGGCTCGAATAAACGCTGTCGGTGAAGAGGAGATGTCAAAGCTTTTGCTGGCTTACCAGAGGGCGAAGCTTAGAGAAAATAAGCAACTGATGGCAATTGCCGAATCTTCGCTGTACAGTTCCATGGACTATGCTCTTGCAGAAGGCCTAAAGAGTTCTCTACTAACAGCCCAAAAAGTGATATCTGACTTTCTTTCTAACTGGAAAAGTATTCTTGAGCCGATTTTGAAGGGTGATTTCAAGGGAGTTCTTAAGAACTCAATTTTGCAGGTTATTGACTCCACATACAAGATAACATTCTTAGATTACGTCAAGAGAAATCATGGGGCGACCGAACGTATTGCAAACTACTGGTGGAAGTCATATTTCGTTGATCCTTTTACGCTCTCCGATGAGAAGAAGCTTTTGGACGAGATTCTAACAAATGCTTCCGATGAGTTGAAAGAGAAGTTGAAAGAGAAACTGACAGAGAGGGTCAAGATCGAGATAATCACGAAAAGAGAAGAATTGTCACGGGAGGCTCTGGAAAAGACTGTGAAGGAGAAGGCAGAGGGCATATTGAAAAACCTCATCGAAACCCCCTCGTTGCTGATAGAGCTTTTCGCGAAGTACTATAACGTAGCAGAGTTTCAGATTATGTTCAATAATTTGGCCGTAAACGAAATAGGTTTCCTGAAAGAGATCAGGAGGGTTGTAGGCGAGGATATTGCGGAAATCGATAGATGCTATTTCGACAAAGCCTATTTTCTTCGAAGGCGGCGGCAATTTGATGACGGAGAGAATAAAGACGCAAAAGAGATCAGCGTAAACAGCGTGATAGTTGGGACAGAGAAAATAGTGCCGGAAGTAGTATCACAGAAGGTTGAAGAAGCATTTGAGAACAAAGATCCTCTTACTTCTGTTGTGACTGTGGAGACCATTGAAAATGAAATTAAGGTTGTTGCTTCTCACTACGAATCAGAAGGAATTCCTTCATCACAGAAGTCGATTGATCTCATCGAAGAGCTTTTCGTAAGACTTCAACTTGACGAGATTACATCTGGAGTCTTCTATGAGGAGACACAAAGGATTCTGGACAGTTTCAATTCAGCCTTGAAGGCTTCAGTGTCCCAAATTCTCACAGAACTTGATCATCTAAGAGAAAGGGGAGAAATCTCGATTAAAGAATACAACGATCGAAAGAGATCTGTGCAGGAAGAATCTGCAAAAGAATCAGGCAATCTTGAATCATCTGTGGCAGAGCTGCTCCGTACTATCGAAAACAACAAGGATGCTTTCGCTGAGAGTTTCAGACACATTTATGAAAAGATAGACGTGAAAGAAGAAATCGAAGCTATGAACTCAGAGACTAGTGGACAGATTTCTTCTTATGTCGAACTTTACTCTCTGAGGACAGGAATAGCCATCGAAGGTTCTTGGTTTGCAGGCTGCAGTAATCTGATCCAAAGTTTCTGTGATGACAAGTCCGGTTTCGGAAGGGATTTCATGAAGAGGCTTTACTCCGATTCTCCTGAAGTGAAACTAATAGAGAGCGGTTGGATTATTGAAGGTCTAGACTCTCTTCTGGGAAAAGAGATGGAAGAGACTTACAAGATCATTGATAGGACGACGGCAATCCAGGAGGAATTTGCCGATTTGTTTGGCGGAGTTCCCGCTTACTGCTATTCAGATAGTTTCGGAAACAATGAGTTCTCAGTGGAACTAAGTGTCTTTGAGTCGTCTGTTACCTCTTTACGTAACAGGGCCCAAGCTCTTCTCGAGAAAAGAAATATTGTAGATGATTGGGAATATTTGCTTGAAGAGAAGACAAGCATGACAATCGCTTATCTGCAAGCCAGTCTTGTTCTTCAAAACGGAAAGCTTGACATTTTCACAACCTTTCTAGATGTCTTGCTTCGCGACTTCGGCAATCTTGAGAAGGAATACCTTTCAAAATGGACCGAAAAGATAGCAACCATGGTTGAAACTGTCGCTGATCTGTGGAAGCAAAGAATATCAGTTGAACAAGCCGAAGAGAGTTTAAGAATCGTTGCCGTATCGACTGATTCAGTTGAAGAGCGGTACTCTTCGTGGAATGAGCTTAGGAATGAGATGTATGTTCTGAAGAGAGAGATAGACTACCTCGAAAATCACGGAGTTGCACAGCTGGATATCTCTGAAAAGGCTGTATCAAGTGAACTGCTCAGAAGTCTTATCTCTGAGAATGAGTCTCTCAAAGAGAGGGCAGAAGCTGTCAGCGCAGAGTTCGTATTTTCAGTTCTAAACGACGAGAGCTACGATTTGAAGTCTAGAATGGATGAGTTTACGGAAAGGATTACAGACTATGAGAAATACCCCGACGATACAATATCCGGAAGTCTTGAATATAACATCCGCTACATGATACAAAATGCCTTGATTCAGAAAGATGGAATGGCTCTTTCTCTCTCTCTCGATAGCCAACTTGTAAAGGGTCTGACTACCGGCAATCTGGAGAAGTCTCTGGATTTGTGCAGTGAGTTCAGAGGCTTCTTAGAGAAGGTTACGAAGCGCGAAGAAGCTTCTGCTGCGGCGAATAGCAGTCTGAACACGTCTTTGGACTCTCTCGAAGTTTGGTTAAGTGGGATTGAAGACAGCGGTGGTTCTACGACAGGCGAAAGAAAGGCTGAGCTCTTAACATTTCTGGACAGCTCAGTAGAAGAGGCAACGGAGATATTCAGGAGCTATGGTTTCATCTATTCGAGGTGGACGAATGAAAGAGAGGCAGGAATTCGAGAACGAATTGAGAACCTAACAGTTCCAGAAAGCAATAATGCTTCCTGGGGGCTGGATGTAACAACGACTGATCATGGAGTAATCGAAAGACCTTCGAACTTGATTCAGGGAGAGTTGATCTGGCTGGATGTCGCTGAAAGAGGTTACCCGTCGCAAAGGTTCTCACTATCTTCGGATGGAAAGTATTTGCTGATTGAAATGTCTAGGGGGAGTAATTATTCGACGAGATTCAGGATACTTGATCTTTCGACAGGTGAATTCGATATCTTTCCTCTTCCAGAAGAGGCTTTAAAGATTATTTCAACTGAACAGTATAGCTTCGACTGGGAAAGAGATGAAAGACTCTTGATATTCTCTTTTGCGGGAACTGTGATCGCCGTTGAAGCTTCGGGAGACTTTCAGGAGTTTTCTTACAACGTGATCGAAGGAATGGAATTCTTCGGTCACGATTTCACCGGAAAATATGGCCTGTTCCGCGAACCGAGAGGCGAACTGTATTTGCTGGACAATGAGACTTCATCAAGGATCCAAATCGGAATAACATACTCGACCGATACACTGCAATGGCTTCAAGGTCAAGAGACTCTTTTCTTCGTAAATGGAAACGAGGAGATCGAATTATTCAGCACATCGAATGAAACTGCCTCTAAGCCGGGAACCTACTTTACTGCTTCTTCCTGTGCGGTCCTCCCAGGTGGCAAATGGCTTCTTTATGGCGATGCCTTCGAACTTAAGGCTCTTAGGGTAGAGAATGGCGAGATAATAAGCATGATGAAAATCCCAGAGTCGAACGAAGAGTTGATCGCCGGAGTATTCCCACTCAAGGGTAATAAAGTAATATTGTTGTGGATGAAACATGGCGAGAAATTTGACTATGGAGTTCAAGTATGCACTGTCGAATAAACGACTCGAAGTGATTAAGATCACATTCATTTGCGAAAGGATCAGTTCCAAGTAGTAAGTTTCGCTTGAGAGAGGGATCGATAGCTGCGACTGTGAGTCGACTCAACTTTCACTGGAAAGTCGAGAAATGGGATGCTGAATCAAGTTCAGATGACGAAAATGTTAGCGAATTTGGAGTAACATAGACGGTCGAGGAACATCGTGAGGTTCCACGCTTTCTTGGTTTACAAACGTTCATCTCCAGGCCCCTAACGTCATAAGTGACTTTTCATAATCCTTTATCTTCAAGAGACTCTTCTTCTTAGTCTGGCAACAAAGCGGGTGTATACTGAAAATGAAACCAAATCTTTATATAAGGGGTGAGAGCGTTGAAAGTGACGAGGAGAGTTTCTCTAGCCGTTCTTTTGGTTGTGCTTCTTGGTGGGATGCTTTTCGCAACGGGAAGCGAGTACACTGTTGTAAAGGGAGATACTCTATGGGAAATCGGAAAGGCCTATGGTGTCGACTGGAAGGAAATTGCCGAACTTAATGGAATCACTGATGAATTTGCGCTTCAGGTGGGAACTGTCTTGAAAATCCCCGCAGCATATACAGAAATATCCGTCATGATTCCCAATATCGATCATGAGATTCCCGCTGTTATCTGCATACCCAACGGTGACGGCCCATTTCCGTTAGTTGTTATGCTTCACGGAACAGGTTCTGATAAGAGTGAAGCCGGTGGAGGTTACCTGCTGGCGGCTCCAGCGCTCGCAGAGGCCGGTATTGCCAGCGTTCGCTTTGACTTCATAGGCAACGGCGAAAGTACTGCCGACTACATAAACTATAATTTCACCTCAGCCATAGACGACACGAATATCGCCTTTGCTTATGCGGCGAGTCTTCCAAGAGTGAATGGTCATCGGGCAGGGATAATGGGCTGGAGCCAGGGTGGAACAATCGCTTTGCTCGCGGCAGGTCAGAATCCCGCTTACAAGTCCGTTCTCTGCTGGGCCGGCGCTCCGGACCTGTCAGGAGTTGGAAGCTTAGAGGCGTACGAAATTGCAAAGCAGAATGGTTACTATGAGCTGACCTTTGACTGGAGAACACCTCTTAAGCTGGGGCTTCAGTGGTTTGATGAAGCCTATGGTACGGACGTTCTTCAGGTCTTCTCTAACTCGAGCGCACCAGTGCTTGCGATTAATGGTGCGGAGGACACAACAGTCGATCCCGTCAATGCCAGGAGAATCGTCGATGCTTCTCGAAATTCTAAATCAAAGGTTCTTCTAATTGAGGGCGCAGATCATACATTCAACATATTCACAGGCGATATGACTGCCTTCAATCAGCTCATTGAAGCTACAGTCGACTGGTTCGATAAAACACTCTAGGAATTTCACCGAACTAAAAAGCTTCCATATAGCGCAAAAAAGAGGAAGCCCATCAGGCTTCCTTTTTCATGGGGACAGACTCCATTATTTACATTTCCGAAACATTATTGCTCAAGGGAACAAGCGATTCACAGTTGATCATAAACCGAAAACGTTTTAAGGCAAGAGTCACCCAAATGCTTCCCCCAAAAAGAGGAAGACTCCCTCAATTCTCTGAAGACGGTGAAAAGCAATCTCAAAGAAGAATAACTGTACTTTCAGATGAGGGGTGATTCTCATGGCAAAAGGATACCCTCAACATGGGAATGGCTTCATCAAGAAGGTCTATGAATCTAATGAATTTGCTCTTACACCACTGTGGCAGCTACTTTCAGAACTTATTTAAACAAAGAAGGGAAAAAATGACTAGCCATGACAAGAGAAAAGCTCTTAGCAAATGTTAACTATATGTAATAAACGGAGTCTGTCCCCAAAGGAGGGGGGATTGGGTTACATTTTGATATTTGTGAAGAGCTCTTCGATGCTTTGTCTTCGGCGGATGAGTTTTACAGAGTCTCCGTCGACGAGCACTTCCGCGGGCAAGGGCATTCCATTGTAGTTGTTTGCCATGGAAAAACCGTAGGCGCCAGCGTTTTCGAAAACGATTGCTGTTCCCGGTATGGGCACCTCTATCTTTCTGCTTCTTGCGAGGATGTCTCCGCTTTCGCAGAGAGGGCCAACAACATCCGCCGTAACGCTCTTGCTTGTTCCTGAAAGCACCTGTATTCTGTGATGGGCATCATAAAGTACCGGCCTTATCAAAGCGTTCATGCCGGCATCGGTCACAACGAAAATCTTCTCAGAAGGTTTCACACTTACTACGGTGGTCACCAGATATCCAGCAGGACCAATTATGTATCTTCCGAGCTCGGAAATCAGCTTTCCTTCAAAATCGGAAAACAGTTTCGCAATGCCTTTCTGAAGCTTTTCTATATCAAGTTCTTCACCTTCGTAGTCGATACCCCAGCCACCGCCAAGGTCAATGTACTTGAAACCGAATTCTTTGGCACACTCGAGTGCCTTTGAATATGCATCCAAAAAGGGTTCAACATCAGTTATCTGCGATCCAATATGGAGATGCAGGCCGTCAATTCTATCGGCTACGCCCTCAACCTTCTCTATAGGAACACCGAATTTATGAGCCCTCAGCCCTGTAGATATATGTGGATGGGTTCTCGCATCCACATCGGGATTGACTCTCAGGAGCTTTTTCACGTCTACACCATCCCATAGAGGGAGTTCCTGCAACGAGTCCACACAGACAATGTCCAGTCCCTGGTTGGTGAAATGAACAATATCCTCATGAGTCTTGCCGTTGCCGTTCCAGAGGATTCGCTTCATACCGGCCATTTTGGACGCTAGTAGCTCTCCCCTGGATACAACGTCTGCGCCTATTTCCTGTTCGGCCATGATCTTTAGAAGTGAAGGATTGTTGTTGGCCTTTAAGGCAAAGACTATCTCGGCATCGAGACCCTCGAAGACCTTCTTGGCTTTGGCAATTCTCTTTCTAATCTTTTGAGCATCATATACATAAAGGGGAGTACCGAACTCATTTGCGAGTTTCTGAAAATCAATCATCTCAACCTCCAAAATCGAGCCTTTCCGTGATCTCGTTTATCTCTTCGATCGTAATATTTAAGGCCGGCAAGAACCTTATTCGCCCACCTGTGACATTGAGAAGCACCCTTCTTTCAAAGGCCAGGGATTTTACCTTGTCCGGTTCTTCTGTTGATACTCCTATCATCAGACCCATCCCACTCACTTCTCTTGCCCAGGGAAGCCTCTTCAGGTTCTCCATCAGCTGTGCCCCACATATTCTAACACTTTCTAGAAGGTCGTAATTCATTCTTGACACAACGGAGAGTCCTGCAGCAAGACTGATGGGATTTGGAGCAAACGTCGACCCGTGATCTCCCAAGGAAAATGGCGATAATCCTCTAAACACAACCGCTCCCAGCGGCATGCCCCCGCCAACCGCCTTCCCCAGTATAACCATGTCAGGTTCAATTTCGTAATTGTGATAACCGAAGTATTCACCGGTCCTGCACAGACCGCTCTGAATCTCATCGGCAACTACGAGAAAGCCCTTGTCTCTTCTGAGCCCTTCTATAGTTCGAACAAGATCGGCAGGATAAGGCAAGACTCCGCTGTTACCCTGTATCGTCTCGACGAAAACGGCAGCGATTTCTTCTTCTCTCACTGCCCTTTCGAAATCTTCCACTCGTTTGGGCAGAAAGAGGACATCTTGAAGGAGGGGTTCGAAGGGTTTGCGGAGTTTCTCACTGTGTGTAAGAGAAAGAGCACCCATGGTTCTGCCGTGGAAATTGCCTTCGAATGAGACGAGTTTCCCACTCCTGAGTTTTCTCACGGCCTTGATTGCAGCTTCTGTAGCCTCCGTACCGGAGTTTGAGAAGTAAACTTCACCTTTAGAACGTGAGAAATGAAGGAGCTTTTCACTTAGAGAAATGGCATCCTCATCGATAAAGTAGTTCGAAGTGTGAGAGAAGCGCTTGATCTTCGAGGTAACAGCTTCTACTGATGCAACGTCTGAGTGGCCAAAAGCAAGGACCCCTATTCCGGCGAAAGTATCCAGGAACTCTCCCTGGTCTGTATTTATGTTTATTCCATGTGCACTGACAATTCTAAGAGGAAAAGGTGAATAAACTCTCGAAATCATGCTCATCAACTCACAATTCGAACTCATCGAGCAGAGCCTTCAAGGCTGTGCTTGCCTGAGATTTGGGAACGAGAACGGAAATCTTGATCTCTGAAGTAGTCGTGGCAATGATTTTGACTCCTGCTTTCCCCAGTGCAAGGAAAAAACGGGCAGCCACACCGGAGCTAGACCTCATCCCGACGCCCACTGTCGATATCTTCGCTACATCTTCATCTATTGCAAGTTCCCAGTTATCCACATCGACCAGCACATTCTCGATAGTCCTCTTTATTGCGGCTGGACTGGCTGAGATAACCGTAAATGCTAGATGAATGTAGCCGTTGTCGTTGACTATGGATATCATATCCACGTTGAAACTCGATCCGGCAACCGCCTGGAAGATCTTGCTGACTATCTCGGTGTTGCCGGGGAGTTTGTTAATCGCAATCTTTAGCTGGTTCGTGTCTATTGTCGCCCCGGTCACAACAGGCTGTTCAAGCCATTCGGGAAGCCTGTTCACTACTCTCGTACCCCCTTCTTCACTGAAAGAAGACAAACAGAGGATCTCCACGTTGTACTTCTTCGCTATTTCAACGGATCTCGAATGGAGGACTTTCGCCCCCAAAGCGGCCATTTCAAGCATCTCGTCGTAAGTAATGTACTCCAGCTTTCGAGCATCTTTGTGAAGCTTGGGATCGCAAGTATAAACGCCTGCCACATCGCTGAATATCTCACATGGGACCCCTGCCTTGGCCGCAATGGCGACTGCAGATGTATCCGAGCCCCCCCGGCCTAAAGTGGTGAGATTTCTCTCGGTATCGACGCCTTGAAAGCCGGTGACAACTATTACGTCATGATCCTCAAGCTCGCTGTAGATCTTGTCGAGATTCAGGTCTGCAATTCTTGCATTGCCGAAATCCCCTACCGTCGTTATATCAAGCTGTAAAGCGTTGTGAGAGATAGATTTCACGCCCATTCGTATGAGAACCATCGAAAGAAGGGCTGCAGACATCTGTTCGCCGGTCGAAAGCAGCATCGCTAGTTCTCTGGGATCAGGTTCCTCAGAGAGGTTTTCGGCGAGAGATATAAGGTCGTTCGTGGTCTTTCCCATTGCAGAGACTACCACGATCACCTTCTCGCCAGAATCGACACGTCCCTTGATTCTCTCTGCAACGTTCCGAATTCTTTCGGAACTCGCGACCGATGACCCTCCGTACTTTTGAACGAGCATCTAGTTCTCCCTTATCTCACGAAGTTCTTTGACGAGATTCGTCTTGCTTGCAGTCTTCTCGTCGAACTGCTTTATGACCTTCGCGGGCATTCCTGCAGCAACCGAAAAAGGCGGAACATCCTTAGTTACCACCGCTCCGGCTCCTATGACCGAATTCGTGCCAATCCTCACTCCTTCGAGGATAACGGCATTGGCTCCCACAAGCACATTGTCTTCTATAATCACCGGTGTCGCGCTAGGAGGCTCCACAACGCCAGCGACAACGGCTCCAGCTCCTATGTGACAATCGGCTCCAATTATTGCCCTGCCTCCGACTACTACGTTCATATCTATCATGGTTCCTTTGCCAATCACTGCACCGACATTGAGAACAGCTCCCATCATTATGACCGCGTTGTCTCCAATTTCAACCAGATCGCGAATAATCGCTCCCGGTTCGATTCGCGCCCTATACTTCGTTAGATCCGCGAGGGGAAGGGCTGAGTTTCGTGCCCTGATTTCAATGTGGTGACCAATAATCTTGTCTCTGTTTGCCTCGATCACTCCGTTGATATCTTTCAGATCGCCAAAGAGAATCCCAAAGTCTTTGCCTCCGACGAACTCTACACCCTCAGTTGAAAGGTCGTCCAGATCCCCGGAGATGTAGCATTTCGCAGGGGTCTTCTTCTTCGAGTCTCTTATCATCTTTATTATCATTTCTGCGTCCATTTAATGACCTCCTCAAAGGAGTAAAACCCCTTTTCTTTATTGGTACAGAACTGAGCTGCCGTTAGCGCCCCGATCGCGAATACTTTGCGGGAGATCGCTCTGTGAGTTATCTCGATAACTTCTCCGTCATTAGCAAAGAAGAGAGTATGCTCACCGGGAACTCCCCCGGCCCTCAAAGAGTGAATTGGCAAGTCTCTTCCCGTAGATTCCTTAAGCATCAAAGCGGTACCTGAAGGCGCGTCTTTCTTCGCACTGTGATGCACTTCAATTATCTCGCCTTCGAAGCCTTCGAAAAGAGTTGAAAACTCTTTGAGGATCATTCTCAGCAGGTTTATGCCTATAGAGAAATTGAAGCTTTGAACTACAGGGACCTTTTCGGCAAGCTTCTCCAGATCTGAAATGTCAGATTGAAGAAGAGCAGTCGTCCCAATGACCAGACCTGCGCCAAATTGATCTGTCAGATCGATTGTGGTTTTCAAAACTTCACGATTCGAGAAATCAATGATAACCTCTGGTTCGCCATGTCTAAAGATACCTTCATCATTAACTTCTAGAACGAGTTCGTGGTCTCTAAATACTTCAATAACTTCTTTTCCCATCCGCCCCGAAGAGCCAACTACTCCATACTTCACAGCACACCACTCTCTTTCATAGCCCGTTCGACAACCGTTCGATTCGCATCGGAGAGGTCGTAAAGAGGCAGGCGAAGTTCGTTCCGACAATATCCCATTAAGCTCAGGGCATACTTAACGGGTATGGGATTCGACTCGACAAAGAATGCTTTCATAATCGGGAGAAGCTCTAGATGCAAGTCCCTGGCACTCTCGAGGTCGCCGCCGAGAATAGACCGGATCATCGAAGAAGTCTTCAGGGGAGCTGCATTAGAAATAACAGAGATTACACCGTCACCGCCACTACAGCAGAGATGAAAGGCCTGATCGTCGTTTCCCGACCAAACCTTGAGATCAGAATGATTTGCCTTCAACCTGGAAAGAAGGTAGTCAACATTATACTGGTCTCCACTTGCCTCTTTCACTCCGACAATGTTATCGAAATCCAGACACCTGATAATCGTGTCGGGAAGCATGTTGGTTCCCGTTCTTCCCGGAACGTTGTAAATTATCACAGGTCCTTGTACACGTGTCGCTATCTCTCCAAAGTGCCTGTAAAGACCTTCCTGGGTTGGTTTGTTGTAATAGGGGACCACTACCAGTACGCCATCGGCACCTTCATCGAACGCTTTTGTTGACATCTCGACGGTCTTTTCCGTCGAATTAGTGCCCGTCCCCACAATCACCGGCACAGTCCCATTTGCCTCATTAACGGCTATCTTTATCAGTTGAGTACGTTCAAAATCACTTATCGTTGGAGATTCCCCGGTCGTCCCAAGGACTATAAGCGCCTCAATTCTGTTCTCAAGCTGGAATCTAATGAACCTCCCGAATGCATCGAAATCTACATTGCCGTCCTTGAAAGGTGTTATAACCGCAGTTCCAGTTCCTCTGAACATTTCTCTACACCTCCTCCTAGAAAGGCAGCCCCATCTCTGAAGATGACAGTAAGAACGCCTCCATTGGCCTGCAATACTATCTTCTCACTGCCCGTCCTTCTGCTTTGAATCCATGCAACTGCTGTCGCACCGCTTCCACAGGCGCCCGTCTCTGCTTCGACTCCTCTTTCAAAGGTTCTTATTCTAAGCGTACCGTCTTCCAGGACGTTGAAGACGTCTATATTTGTGTCGTACAGGTGCCTGAGAGGAAGAAGTGCGTTCCAGTCGATATCCTGCGTGTCCCCTTCTATCACAAGATGAGGCACGCCGACAACAACAATCTCTCCGCGAAATTCTTCCTCCTCGAAACTTCCAAGGAATTTAGGCGATGGCATCCTCACGCTGACATCATCATCCACAACGCCCAATAGACTTCCCGAATAAGAGGAAAACTCGACCTTATCTCGGGCTTCTTTTTCGTGAATAAAGTGTACGAAAGTCCTGGCTCCGTTTCCGCAAAAGGCGGCCCTATGACCATCACGATTGAAGTAATCCATGAAGCCTCTCTCGACGAAGATCGCGCCATCTCTGTCGTTAACGTACTTGAGAACAAGATCTCGCTTCCCTTCATCGCTCAGTTTCGTATCCCGCGAATCGACCACGAGAAACGTGTTTCCCGTTGCAGAGTAAAATGCGCCTTTCATCTCAAGTACCTCCCAAATGAGTCTTCATGATTCGAACTGCATTTGTTGCTGCCCCCACACGAATGTTGTCGGCTACGTTCCAGAATAGGAAGCGGTTTCTGTCAAAGCCTCTCAGACGCGACACGAAAACCAGATCGGAGCCTGCCACTTCGACAGGAGTCAGCCTTTCTTCACTGTAAACTACGTCTTCCGAAGACCCTATCTCTCTTCTAAGCTCCTCCAGTGAAAAGGGGCGGACCGTCTCACAGAAGATGGATTCAGAATGACCGTAAACAACAGGAACCCTAACAGTCGTTGGCCAGACAGATATCGAATCGTCTCTGAAGATCTTCCGAGTTTCATGAACCATCTTCATCTCTTCGGCAGAAAAATTTGAATGGAGCAAATCCCCGATGACGGGAACGACGTTTCTGTGTATCTGCCTCACAAAGACCGAAGGGTGAATGTCGCCGCTTTCCTGCTCTTCAAGCTCGGCTATTCCCTTGTTGCCCGCCCCTGAGACAGCCTGATATGTAGAAACAACGATTGTTTTTATCCCGTAGCTCTTGTGTATTCCGCTGAGGGAAAGAACCATCTGTATGGTCGAGCAGTTTGGGTTTGCAACAATGCCGCAGTATCCCTTAAGAAGATCCCCGTTGATCTCGGGCACAACAAGAGGAATCTCTGCGTCGCTTCTGAAAGCAGATGAGTTGTCTATTACGACAGCTCCCTTTCCCGCGGCTATTGGAGCATAATGCTTCGAAACGGAAGCTCCGGCAGAAAATAGAACGTAATCGTAGCCTTTGTCGAAGGACTCATCACGAAGCTCCTTGACTTCCAGATCTCTGGACTCAAACTTGAAATGCTTTCCTTCACTGCGCTTAGAGGCGAGCAGATCGATCACTTTCGGCGAGATCTTTTCCTCCTCCAGTTTTCTTAACATCATTCGGCCTACTTCCCCGGTAGCGCCCACTATTGCGAGTCGCACTTAACCACCTCCCGAAAAAAGAAAAAGTGTTCCCGAAGAAAACGGGAACACTTCAATGGTTTGAAATAATGGCTCATTCCAAACCCACCGGCTCTCCACGCATTCTTCGTGACAGTCATACAGGTCTTTCCTGTATGCCCAGAAGTCGGTCG
>ENA-OSEO01001755-OSEO01001755.1-sediment-metagenome-genome-assembly--contig:-NODE-1755-length-36275-cov-7.344577_pt1 | contig 36275 bp, 30 predicted proteins | sample MGYA00237883_ERZ534232 | MGnify/ENA metagenome assembly ERZ534232 | reverse complement strand
CCCGCCACCTCAAAAGCATCCCTGGTTCGCGTGATGAAAAAAGGATGGAACCTTGCATGAAACTGAGCCAAACGGCATGCAAGGTCCTCCAAGCTCGTCTTGGACCCGGAGGGCTGCCCGGATACCACAACCACGGGGCAACTCTCTAACAGACCAGCATCGAGGGTCTTGTCGGCATGTACACAGGGTTCCATCCCTCTGTACATACACCGACAAAAATTTTTTGTCCACTAAAATCCGCCGCTTACACCCAGCGATCGCTCAGTGTCCCCCTCTCCCCCGAAAACCGGCTCCCAAATGTGACAAAGTAGAATTAGGGCTTGTGCAAAAATAAGTTCCCCTTTTCAGGCGTCGAGGCGCGCGCATGGCAAGGCGCGAGAAGGGCGAATAGCTGGTTATTTAACCGACGAGCAACGCCGCCAGGCGTGATGGATCGGCGCATCAAAATGGGGAGTTATTTTTGCACGAGCCCTTAGGACCAAATATGCACGGTGCCGATCTTCCCAGTTCATTTCGCGAATAAATGATCTTTGAGCCATTCGTTGGTTCTGTGAATGGCTCTGTCAAATACCTCCAAACCTGTCATTGACACGATAACCTACCTCCTTATCCCTTTTTGGTTTCCAACTTCTCGGGCTTCACGCTGCCGTGTATCCGCCGTCGATGACAAGCTCACTGCCCGTGACGAATTTGGCCTCGTCGGACGCCAGATACACAATGCCATAGGCGATATCCATAGGTTCGCCCACGTGCCCTATGGGGTGGCGTGCGTCGAGATCTTTCTTGTATTGTTCGGGATCTTCCCCGGAGTCCCTGGCAAGGTTCTCGACCAAAGGAGTCCATATGTAACCGGGATGTACCGAATTGACCCTGATATGATCCTTGGCGTACAAAAGCGCATCGGTCTTGGTCATGAGGCGGATCGCGCCCTTGGAGGCATGGTAGGGAGGCAGGTCGGCCGCCCCGATGATCCCGTAGATGGAAGACAGGTTGATGATGCTCCCGCCCCCTGCTTCGCGCATGTATCCGATGACCTCCCGCGTGCAGAGAAACACCCCTTTGACGTTCACAGCCATGACCCTTTCCCACTCGGATTCGGTCACCTCGTCGGTGGGCTTGTTGCAGCCCGCGATGCCCGCGTTGTTCACCAGGACATCCACCTTACCAAAACGCTCCCGCACTTCGGAAAACACCGCGGCCACCCGGGAAGCATCACTCACGTCCAGAGCCCAGAACGCGGCCTGCCCCTTGTTCTGCGCAATGGCCTGGGCCACAGCGCTTCCCTCACGTTCGTCCAGATCCGTAACGGCCACGGCGGCACCTTCTTCGGCCAGCTTGATGCACGCCGCGCGCCCGATTCCCTTGGCCCCTCCTGTAACGACGGCGACTTTGCCATTTAGTCTTCCCATTTTCAAACCTCCTTTCCGATCGAGCCCTGACCAGGGTCTCTCGACCCCGCTCCTCGGGGCTGCGTAATCCTGTCCCGGTGCGGGGCTCTTGCAGGCCCCGCCGAAGCGTCCTCCGGGGGGCGGGACCTTTTCACAAGCCCCCCGGGGGCTGAAACAGCCCCCGGCCTGTTCATGTCATCCCTTCGTACAAGAACCCCGTTCGGACACTGGGGAGAACACTCGCCGCTTCTTCAATAACAATGATAATCTGAAATCAAGAAAGGGTAATGGGTGCGAGCCTGTATTTGGAGCAGGTATATTCCTTGAGGCGGACAGGCCGGGGATGGAGAAATCCAAGGCGCTTGACGGTCCTGGGAGGTACGAGCCGACACGCCACGGGACGACGAGTATTTCACAAGCTCGGGACGCTGCCATCAAAACCGCAGATCACGACGGAGTCAAACAACTCGTTATTCCTGAAGTGACGGGAGGAATACTCAGTGTTGAGACGGCGCGGTCAGGGCCGTCGAAGCCATGCCTGACCAGATGGAATATCACCGGCGGCATTGTGGCTTCGGCCCCTGGCATCCATCCTGGAAAACCAGCATTTCTAGGCTCCTATCTTCCCCGGTGCCCCGGATCGGGTCCGTCTTTGGACGCCCCACCTGCCCTGAATTCGGAGAGAATGCCGTCTATCTTCTCCACGGCAGGGGGCGCGAGCATGTTCAAGGGTCTTTCAGTGACCTCCTTTCGGAACCGATGGGCAAATAGGCTTCTAGTGGAACCCTGGTAAAGGATTCCTATGGGTGTCTTGTCCCCCGCGGCCATTGCGGTATCCAGGGCCGCCCTTTGATCGGCGCTGTCATAATCCTCGCCGAGTGGGTAGACCCGCTCTTTATACCAGTTCACGGGATGCGTACCCCATGTGATACAGGGCTGGATCACGTCCACATAGGACAGACCCTTGTGCCGGATCGCCTGGACCAGGATATCCTTCAGGTGGTCCACCTCGCCGGCAAATCCCCTTGCCACGAAGGTGCACCCATGGACGATGGCCAGAGCCGGCATATTCAAGGGGCTGATATCGACCCCACGGATTTGCAGGGTGCGCTTTTCCCCCTGAGGAGTTGTAGGAGAGGCCCGCCCCTTGGTCAGGGCGTAGATTTCATTGTTATGGACAACGACGGTGATATCGGGATTCCTCCGCAGTGCATGAAGGAAATGATTGCCCCCTTCACCGTAACAATCGCCGTCCCCGGTAACCACAATGGTTGTCAATTGAGGATTGGTAACATGTACTCCCAGCGCCACGGGAAGGGCCCGTCCGTGAAGACCACTGAATGCATTGCACCTCACGTAATGGGGCAGCTTCGCCGCCTGGCCGATCCCGGATATCAGACACAGATCACGGGGCCGCTTTTCCAGTTCCGCAAAGGCCTTCCTAAAGGCCTGCAGGATCCCGAAATTCGGACAACCGGGGCACCACTGGATTTCGGCATCGCTCTTGTAATCTTCCTCACTAAGCATTGAAATGCCTCCTTATGTATTCCGCCGCCAGCGGAAGACCGTCGTATCGGTTCAACGTCCCCTTGATTTCCAGATCCTATTCCGAACGCAACAGCCTTGCCAGTTGCCCGGACTGGTTGCTTTCGAGCGTCCAGTAACTCTTGCCCTTCGGAAACGAATATTCGGGCAAAGGCCAAAGTTCGGTAAAATGGATCATTCCCGCACGCTTTCCATCCTCCTTCAAAAGGTCCACAGCCTCCAGGACGGCGCCCCTGGAGGATCCCCACCCGATAAGGACGGTTTCTGCGTCCCCCAGGCCCGATTCCTCGGGGGGCCTGACCTCCTTTTTGAGGCCTTTGTCTTTGGCCATTTGTTTTTCGAGCATGCGCTTTGCGGTTCCGGCCAGATTTTCCGTGATATGCCCCTTCTCATCATGCTCGTCGCTGTCCACACAGACCAGATGTTCGCTCTGGCCGGGATACAGGCGGGGCGAAACGCCCTCTCGGGTGATGCGGTAACGGCCGTAATCTTCTATCAGAGAAGGGTCGGCGAGATGGAAATGGGGGGAAGCCTTGTCCGTTTCGAAATCTCCCACGGAAAAGTGCGCGTCTGCGAGAAACTGATCCGTCGAGATAACGACCGGCACCTGGTATTTGTCGGCCAGGTTGAAGGCCCGGACGGTCTGATGAAAGGCATCCTTGGCATCGGCCGGTGCGAGCACCAGTTTGGGAAACTCCCCATGGCCGGCACTTATGGCAAAGAGGAGATCCCCCTGGGCGGTACGCGTCGGCAGACCCGTGGCGGGTCCCGGACGCTGGGCCAGGACGATCACCACAGGTGTCTCGGTCATGCCGGCCAGGCTCAACCCTTCCACCATCAAGGCAAATCCGCCTCCTGATGTGGCCGTCATGGCCCTGGCTCCGCAGTAACTGGCCCCTATGGCCATGTTGATGGCGGCGATCTCATCCTCGGCCTGTTCGGTGAACACCCCGAGGCGCTCCTGCTCCTTGGAAAGAAACGTAATAATACCCGTAGAAGGGGTCATGGGATAGGCCGCCATGAACGAACAACCGGCGCGGGCCGCCGCCAAGGGAATCGCCTCATTACCGGTCACCAGGTAAAAGCGGTTCTCCTTAGTGGGTTTATTCGTAAATACGATGACGTATTAATTATCACTAGGCAGCCATTTTTAAAAGCGCTTCTTCGCGATCCGAGATTTTTAAGAGGAGCCTGTTCAGATCCTCTCTGGTGAATTTCCACCTGAAGGGCTTAGCGATTTCCTCGTAGTACGATTGAAACGCCAGTAACGCTTGCTCGAGTGCTTTTAGGTCATCAAAATCATTCGGTGTTAGAAGCTTGCGCTGTACGATGGAGAAATAGATTTCAATCTGATTCAACCAACTGGCATGCACAGGTGTGTGAACCTGAATAGCATTCGGATACCACCCCGACAGCCTATCAATGGACGGTTGACCTCGATGCGAAGAACCATTGTCCGCAATCCAAAACACACGATCTGTCGAACGATAGGGTTCTTCTTGCATTACCAGGTCAACCAGTCTTCGAAAGGGCTCAATGCCTGTTGTTTTGTCACAGAGACCAAACAGCTTGGCCCTGCGCACATCCCAAGCAGCAAGGTAGGCCAAAGCACCGCAACGCTCATATTCAAACTCAATACGCTGCCTGCGACCCGGGCGTGGGGGACTATGAAGTCCTTGTCGGTTGCGTGCTTGAATGCTTGTCTTCTCGTCTGTGCTTATAACGTAGTCCTCGGGGCCAAGGGGCTCCCCGTCCCAGATTCCGTGATAAAGATCGAGGACACGACCGCCCTTCTGGGCAAAGTCCGGGTCCCGTGGGAAGATCCAAGTCCTATAATGCCAGGGCTTGATCGCATCCTCACTGAGCCAACGCCAGACGGTGGCACCGCTAATGGATGCGACAATGCCGCTACGTTCAGCCTCACGAGCGATGTCGGCGTTACTGAACCTGGACAATGGAATGCCTCTTCTCCATGGCAATTCACATGCCAACGCCTTTACCTCCATCACGAGCTGAGGGGGAAAAAAGACACGGTCTGCCGTGCCTTGGACGATCTTGAAGACCGTCAAGGCGCTCTTCGAAAAATCGTTTGCGCCACTTGGAAACGACTTGTCGAGGCAAATCGACCCTCCGCGCGATTTGCTTGTTTTCAAAGCCTTCTGCTGCGAGCAAGATTGCTTTGGCACGGACCACCTCGAAATATGGTGACGTATAGCTCCGCGCCAGTCTCTGCAACTTCTCCGCCTCGTCCGGAGACAGGACGATTTCGTACGGGCTTTTTCTCGGCATATCGCACCTCCCTATTTGAGGTACGATACACAAATCTGGGTAGCTAGTCAAGAAAATACGTCATCGTATTTACGAATAGGCCCACTTGGGAGGCAGGCTCCAGGGGCACCTGTCCTTGCAGTCCCGCTCTGCGAGGGAAAACCCCCTCTGTGCAGCGTCGAGGTTTTTGCGGATGATGTCGTCGCCCTTTCTCGAAAATCGTCTTTCAAGAACGTTTTTCAGTGTGTCCGATTCCATGCCGAGCACGCAGGTCAGTGCCCCCGCGGCGACAGTGTTCGCATAGATCCGGTTTCCGAACATCCCTTGCCCGCTCCAGTCTGGGTCATGAAGCGGATCCTGCGGTTCGGAAAGATCGACAGAAATCGGTTCGTGAGCGCCTAGGGGCCTTCGTCGAACTCCATAATCCGCGGAAAACCCCGGTCAACGCCTCTGTGCGTTCTATGGTACATGGGGCTCGGTGGGCCCACCCGGCCGCCCATGTCGTAAAGAAACTCCCGCTTTGCCATGTGGCGCAGCCAATACCCAACGAGCACATGTCCCCGGGCGTCGTAGCAGGAGTGGAAATGGAGGAATTCGTCCTGGGGCTCAGGTCTGCTCTCCAACCAACCGGCGGGGGCTTCGGAGAAAAAGACAGGGTGGATCCTCGCCCCGTCGGAGGGGATGGGGACCTCCTTTTCCGGAAGCCTGGCAAGCCTTGCTTCTCCTTCAAAAAGGAGGACATTTGCCGGGGCGTCTTTGGCGTAGAAGCCCCTCTCGTTAAAGCAAACGAATGCAAGGTGTGAGAGGTCTTTCGGCTGCTCGGGGCGGAAGTAATAGCCCACAAAGGGACCGAACCCGTATACCTTGCCCTCCCAGTTGATCTCGAGCGTGGATACGTACCCGCGTGGGATCTCGGGGGGAGCCTCGCCCTCCGTCCTCGTGACGCACCCACCGATCCCGATCCAAAGGAGCAACAACAGCGTCAGGCCGCGGATCACGCCTCTAGCTGGAAAGCCCACGGCGACCCCACAACTTGCCCACTGCCCAAGCACAGAGTGCAAAACCGATGGCCAGGACCCAGGCTGCCAAGGCCCTGCTGCCCAACCAGTCCGCCAGGGTCACGGGACCGATGCTGGTGGGAAGATACAAGGCGGGGATGAGCACCTCATGGAACTGGGCAAAGGCAGCCGTACCCGCAAGTCCCCCGAGAAGGGTGAAAACCGCATCCATCCTCCCCTCGCCTGCCGCGGCCCAGCAGGTTCCCGGGCAATAACCCGTAAGACCCCACCCGATCCCGAATATTACAGCGGCGACCCCGGTGGCAAGCAGGCTTGTGGGAAGTATCACCGTGCGGGGCGCGCCCGTGGCCTGGAGACCCAAAAGCCCCAGTGCCGAGAGCGCCACCGCGAGAATCATGAACCGGGGGATTTCCGAATCCACCATGAGATGGGCACGGGCCATCTTGTTGGGGTTGGTGGCACCGACTCTCTGGATGATGAAGCCGAACGCAACCCCCGAAAAGAGCCCCAGCCAGATGTTGGTGATCATGTTTCCTCCTTTCCGCCATTTCCATGCACGATTCGCGAGGTGACCATGGCCGCACCGAATATCACCACCCCGAAGTACAGCCCGCTTATGGCCAGCTGCGTCGATCCCGATATGGAGAGTCCGAGGGTGCACCCGCCGGCGAGCCGGGAGCCGAAAAGGATCAGAAATCCCCCGATGAAGGCGGCGGCATATCGTCTGATTTTGCTCGGACCAAAACGCTTTTCCCACAGCTCCGGGACATCCCGTACAGGTATTTTGAAGGTGCGTCCTGCGACGACCCCCCCCATGGCCATGCCCAGCACGAAGGCCATGAGCCATGAACCGGGTCCGGGGATCATCCGGTAATGGGCCTTTGACTCCACGTAATCCGGGGCGACCACCTGCAGCAGCCCTTTGACGGTGCTCACGAATCCGCTGGAAGACGCCGGCGGCCCGAAGGTGGCGAATATGAAGACGATGACTCCGGCCAGGGCCAGTGCAGCGGACAGCCAGTTCCAATAGGGTGCTTTCTTGTCCTCCTCGTTCATTTTCATCCTCCACAAGACACGTAACCGCCTTTGGGTTCGCCCTGAATGGGAACCTTCTCCCCGGTGCTTTTCGCCCTGCTTATCGATTCTCCTGACATGGATGCCCCGGGCAGAGCCTTCCCACTGAATTTCCTTTCCACAGTTTCCACGGGATAGAACTTCTCGGGGTCTCCCCATTCTTTCCAGGAATACTCATAGGTGATGACCTGATCGATTCCCATCAGACGGAGCACGAAATAAGAAAAGGAGCTTCTGCGGCCCGAATTACAATACACTATAGTCATCTTATCAGGGTCCATGCCGCGGTAGAGTTTTTGTAATTGTCCATAGCTCTTTACTTCTTTCGTGCTATCATCCAACCAGGCTGACGTATAATCGATGTTCACCGCTCCAGGGATGTGTCCCAGCTTGAAGGGGTTTCCCCTCAGCCCGGTGGTGCCCTTTTCGCCCGCGTATTCCCCATGGGAACGAACATCGATGAGCTGGTACATGGGATCACCCAGCCTATTGTAGATGTAGCTTCCGTCAATCAGCTTCCATTTTTGAATCTCACTCGGCGGGGCCTGGTACAGGAGGGGCTTGAGGGTTGTGGATTCAGCGGCAAGATCGTACCCTGCGCGCTGCCAGGCATCGATCCCCCCGTCAAGGACCCTTTTTTCGGGGTGCCCGAGGATATCGAGCACCCAAAAAACATAGGATGCTGTGGCACCGCCGTCCCGCCGCACCGAATCATAGACAACGATGTCATCCGAACGCGCGACACCCGCGCTTCCAAGTATCTCCTGCGCCTTTTGGGGCCCGACGAACTTTTCTGCGATATTGCCATCCAGATCGTCATACCTGAAAGCCGTCCAGGGAAGGCGTATGGCGCCGGGTATGGGGCGTCCGTCATAATACTTGTCGTCGCGCACATCGACGATGAGAAGCCTGTTGTCGCATATGTGCTGCTTCAGCCATTTCGCAGACACCAGAAACTCGTGGTTGGGGTACTCGGAAGTCTTTTCTTGTTCCGATGCCAGTGACAAGGACCACAATACTCCCAAGAAAAGGACAACAGTGATGATAAAGTGACGCAACACCCTGTTATGCTTCATGGCTTCTCCTTTCTATGTCTCCGGGGCTTTTCATTCATCGACCCTGTGCCCTCCGTAGGACAAGACCGGAGACAGCCCAAGCGCCACTGTCCGATCCCGGCCAATTTGGAGGAAACACGAGCTAGTCGTCCGAAAGCAATACGTCTCCGGGAGCCAGGGGAATACCCTTCTTGCCCGATTCGAAGACATCGTCGTTCACATCCTCTCCTTCGAACAGAACCTCCTTTTCCGTCTTGCCCGGGGCGGGAGCTTCTTCATCATCCTCGCGTTGCCGCAGGGTGCGGTCGATGATCACATGGTCCTCCACGTTGGGAAGGTCCATCGTGTCTCCAATGAGTTGCAGCACGACGCTGTGTTGTTCTTCGCTGGGAAGGGCCCCTTCCAGAAAGACCACGCCGTCTTCGCACTCGATCCGCAACTCCTCGAGATCGATCCTCCCGTCGTTTTCCAGTTCGTCCCACACGGCCTTTTCCAGTTCTTCGTCGGAGAAGCCCTGGAATTCGGGGGGAAGCTCGGCCTGATCTTCCGGCTCTTCGGTCAGATCACCAGACCCAATCCCTTCCCGTTTTTGTGCACAGGGTCTGCAAAGGGCCGTGGCAGGCAGCGCCTCCAGCCTCTTGGGATCGATGGGCCTGCGGCAGGACTCGCACAGACCGTATTGTCCCATTTCCATCTTCCGCAAGGCCCTGTCTATCGCTTCTATCTTGTCCCTTTCCGCGGTGTCCAACTGGCCCAGAGCTTGGGAGAGGTTCTCCTTCTGGGCCGTCTCTCCCAGCTCCACCACCGGCTCGCGCAGAGTCTCCCAGGCGCCCTGGATCTCCCGGCGAGAATCCAGGACTTCCCTGCGTCCGACAAGGAGCTTTTCCCGAAGCAGCTCTTTCTGTGGGTCACTGACTGTCTTGAACGCCACTGTCTCCTCCCTTTTCCTGGTACGTCACAGCAGGCCCTTCTGCCCTGCCAATCCCCTGAAGCTTCCGCGAGGGCTTCTGTAATGCCGGTGGACCGTCTTGGGATGGCCCTCCAAGATGTGTTCATTTCTTTCATGTTTGCAGCAGGTATCGCATGACGATGCCCGCCACCAGGGCGGCCACAAGGATCCAAAAAAACACTCCCAGGGCCTTTGCCACCGCTTTCTTCTCTCGTTGCCTCTTCTTGACGTCGACCAGCTCCACCGTGCTTTCATCGCTTTCAGAGGCCACGACAGCGGCAAGCAGGAGGGCCACCACCAGTCCCACAATGAGAAACGGCAGCCAGTAGCCCCCCCACAACACCGGCCCCACCGGGGTCAACCACACACCTCCGGCCCACGTGGCCAGGAACAGCACGGCAAAAAGAAGAGACAACCTTCTCCAGGGCCCCCTCAGTTTCAGGACTCCTCCGAATACGAAAACGAGCACGAGGGCGAAGAAGAGGGCAAACACAAGGTCTCTCAGGAACATGGAATCACGGTCTCCTTTCCGGCCTTGATAATCGTTCCGGCCATTTCGCAATCCGCTGGGCGATGCCAGGGCTGTTTGGAACCAGGTGCCGGGCGGCAATTTCCCATGCCAAGGGCTCGCGTGAGAATAAGCTCCCGTTTTCAGGCATCGAGGCGCACGCATGGCAAGCCACGAGGAGGGCGAATGGCTGGCCATTTAACCTACGAGCAATGTTGCCAGCCGTGGTGGATAGGCGCATGAAAATGGGAACCTATGCTTGACCGAGCCCCAGGCACATGTCCATGGTCTTGACGCGCAGCGTGTACTCCGACGCGCCCTGTTCACGGGTGATCTGAAAACCCAACTTCCTGCCCAGCTCCAGCATGTGCACGTTGTCAGGCAAGACCATGCCCCATACCGTCTCGATGCCGTAGTCCCCCGCCACACAAAGGCAGCGTTCGAGGAGTCTCGCGCCGACCCCCTTGCCCTGCCACGGGTCTCCCACCAGAACGGAGAATTCACCTTCTCGGCGGTCGGGGTCGCTGACCATCCGGGCCGCCCCGAGCAACTTTTCCCTGCCCTCCTTTTCCTGCAAAGCCACCAGCGCCATTTCCCGATCGTAGTCGATCTGGGTCAAGCGGGCGAGCAGACTCCGGGGCAGGGTCTTCATGGGACTGAAGAAACGGTAATAGATGCTCGAAGGCGAAAGGGTGTCGAAGAGCTCCAAAAATAGATCCGCATCTTCCGGTTTGATGGGCCTCAAGAAAACCGAAAGTCCCTCCTCGGTGCGTTCGTGGGACTCGTAACGGGTAGGATAGGGGCTGATGACAAGGTGATGGGGAGAGTCCACCTGCGAAGGCTCCAGCAGAACCCGGGCGTCCACCGCGCACGGCTGCTCATTCTTTATGACCAGGGGGTTGATGTCAAGCTCGGCGATTTGGGGAAAATCGATCACCAACTGGGAAAGCCGGATAAGGATCTCCTCCAGAAGCTCCAGTCTTGCGGCTTTGCGGTTACGGTAGCCTTTGAGCAGAGAATGCACCTTGGTGTCCTGCATCAATCCTGCGGCCAGAAGCCGGTTGAGGGGGGGGAGGGCCAACGCCCGGTCCTTCAACACCTCTGCGTAGATCCCCCCCATTCCGAATACCACCACCGGCCCGAAGTCCGGGTCCTTGCGAGCCCCCAAAAGGAGCTCCACGTCGGGGTCCGCGATCATGCTTTGCAGGGTGACTCCCAGGACCTGGGCCTCGGGATGCCTGCGGGCCACCTGTTCCATCATGCTTTCGTAGGCATCCACCGCTTCATCAGCACTTCGGATATCCAGCCGGACTCCTCCCGCATCGCTCTTGTGCGTGATGTCTGGAGAACAGATTTTCATCACCACCGGATAGCCAATCTTACGGGCTTTTCGGAGCGCGTCCTCCAGGCAGGTGGCCAGGATCGTTTCAGATACGGGAAGCCCGTAGGACGCGAGAAGCTCCTTTGTCCGCCCTTCGGTCAGGAAGGTCTTTCCGCCCTTCAACCCCTGCACCACGATGTCTTCGGCCCGTTCACGATCGAAGTGCAAATCCTGTGAAAGCTTGGGAGGGATCTCCTGGAGCGTGCGAAGATTTCGGGAATACTCATTCAGATACAGGAAAGCACGGATGGCCTGCTCCGGTGTTTCGTAGGTGGGGATTTCCCTGCGGTTCAGGATTTGCCTGCCGGCCTGCACATCCCGGCCCCCCATCCAGGCAGTGAAGATGGGATGCCGGTTTCCCTCCGCCACCTCTGTGACCGCCTGGGCCACCGCTGCGGGGTCCGTCATCATCTGGGGATTGAGAATGACCAGGACCCCGTCGACCTCCTTGGCTTCTGTGCACACCCGCAAGGCCGTGGCGTACCTTTGGGCCGTGGCGTCCCCGAGGATGTCTATGGGATTGCCCCGGCTCCAGTAGGGCGGCAGGAAGGCATCGAGTTTGTTCACCGTATCTTTTTCCAACGCAGCCGGAGCCACTTGGTGGTCCGCCAGGCTGTCCGCCGCCATCACTCCGGGTCCTCCGGAGTTGGTCACAATGGCAAGGCCCGAACCCGCAGGCCGTGGTTGTTTGGAAAGCAGCTCGGCACAATCGAACAGCTCTCCGATGGTGGTGACGCGTACGATCCCGGCCCGCTTGAAGGCGGTGTCGTAAACGGCATCTTCTCCGGCCATGGCCCCGGTATGGGACGCGGCAGCCTCGGCTCCGGCCTTGCTCCTGCCGGCCTTGAGCATGATGATGGGTTTGAGACGCGCCACCGCACGGGCTGCACTCATGAACTTGCGGAAAGAAGTCAGGCTTTCCACGTAAAGCAGAATGCTCTTGACCTCGGGATCGTTTCCCAGGTAGTCGATCAGGTCACCGAAATCCACGTCCACCATGGACCCGATGCTCACGAACGTGTGGAATCCGATGCGCTGCTCGAGGGAGAAATCCAGGATCCCCGTGCACAGGGCGCCGCTTTGGGACAGGAAGGCTATGTTGCCCGGATAGGGGGCATGTGCGGCGAAACTCGCATTGAGACCGTTGCCGGGGCAAATGATCCCCAAACAATTGGGACCTATGATCCGCAGGCCTGCCTTTCGTGCCTCCCGTCGGATCTGGTCTTCGATCTGTTTTCCTTTTGTTCCGGTCTCCTTCCCGCCCGCGGAAAGCACGATGGCGCCGCCCACGCCCTTTGCAGCCCCCTCTTTCACAATGGACGGCACCGTGTCGATGGGTGTGGCCACAATGGCCAGGTCCACGGGCTCGTCAATACTCGAGAGAGAATCGAATGCCTTGTGCCCGTGGATTCGGTCGTGGTGCGGGTTCACCGGCGAAAGCCTTCCCTTGAAGCCGCCCTCCATGAGGTTTTCCATGAGCGCCGAGCCCACGCTGCCCTGTTTTTCGCTGGCTCCCACCAAGGCAATGGATTTCGGGTTGAATATCTTATCCAGGTTGTAGATCCCCATCGTCTTCCTCCGTCAAGGCATGCGAGTGGTTTCAAGGCGAAGATGCCTTCTCTCGCTGCTCCATGATCGCTTCGATTTCTTCCCTTGTCAGGGTTTCTTCCTCCAAGAGTTTGCCGGCAACGGCATCCAGAATCTCCCGGTGGGACTCGAGAAGCTCCACCGCCCTGCTCTCCGTCTCCATGAGGATTCTTCGGATCTCCTCATCTATCAATTGGGCGGTGGCTTCACTGAAATCCTTGGGTTCGGCCATTTCGCGGCCGAGAAACGGGTGGGGCTCGCCCTGGCGAAAGGTCATGGGGCCGAGCTTCTCGCTCATGCCCCACTGGCAGACCATCCTTCGCACCAGTTGGGTCGCCTTTTTCAGATCGTCCCCGGCCCCTGTGCCTATCTCGTCGTAGGTCACTTTTTCCGCAGCACGCCCTCCGAGCATCACGCCTATCCGGTCCACAAGATAGCGGTAGCCCATGGTGTGCCGGTCTTCTTCGGGAATCTGCTCGGTGGCGCCCAGCGAGCGGCCCCGGGGCACAATAGTTGCTTTCTCAAGGGGATCGGCATGGGGAAGCAGGATGGACAGCAGCGCATGACCCGCCTCGTGAACGGACACCTTCTTCTTTTCTTCTTGTCCCATGATGTCTTCTCGCTCGACGCCCAGGATGATCTTGTCCCTGCCCTGCTCGAAATCCACAGCCTCCACCTTTTTCTTGCCCTTGCGCGCGGCCAGGAGTACCGCCTCGTTGACGAGGTTTTTGAGATCCGCTCCCGAAAAACCCACGGTGCGTTCCGCCATATCCTTCAAGACACCCTCGTCTGCCAGAGGAACCTCCTGGCTGTGCAGCCGCAATATCTTCTCCCGCGCCTTTTTCCGGGGCAACTCGAGACTTATTTGACGGTCGAACCGCCCCGGCCTGATGAGGGCCGGATCGAGAATGTCCGGGCGGTTCGTGGCCGCCAGGACCACCACGGACTCGTGGGGCTCGAAGCCATCCATTTCGGAGAGGATCTGGTTGAGAGTCTGTTCGCGCTCGTCGTGTCCTCCTCCCAGACCCGTGCCCCTCACGCGGCCGATGGAGTCCAGCTCGTCCACGAAGATGATGGAAGGCGCGTTCTTCTTCGCATCCTTGAACATGTCCCGCACGCGGGAGGCCCCCACCCCCACAAACATTTCGATGAACTCCGAACCACTGATGCTGAAGAAAGGCACGTTGGCCTCCCCGGCAACGGCGCGGGCCATGAGGGTCTTGCCCGTACCCGGGGGGCCGGCCAGCAAGACGCCCTTGGGCAGCTCTCCGCCCAGTGCCCTGTACTTGGATGGTTCTTTCAGGAAGTCCACGACCTCCTGCAGCTCTTTCTTGGTATTGGAAAGACCCGCCACATCCTGGAAGGTGGTCCGGCTCAGGGTCTTGTCGTAGAGCTTGGCCTTGGACTTTGCAAACCCGAAAGGCCCTCCCTTGCCCCCCATGCGTTCCTGGAACTTCTTGCTGCTGTAAATGATAAAGCCCGCGATGAGAAGCCAGGGAAGCATGGACACCACCGCGGCCCAGAACCACGAGGCCTCCTCCTTCTCGGCCCGGATGGTCACGTGGTGGCGCTCCAGCAAGGGGAGCAGGTCGGGATCTGCGAAAGACGGCAGGGTCGTCCGGAACTCTTGGTAGGCCTTCCCTTCCCCATCGGGTTGGGGCGCGTTGAAATTCTTCGTGAGGGGTTTGTTGAAGGCGCCCCGCAGTTCCTTTCCTTTCACCGTGACCTCGCGGACCTTCCCCTCTTTCACGGTCTTTTTGAAATCGGTGTACGAAACGGGCAGTCTGCGGGTGCCGAAGAAAAGGTTCGAAGCCACGGAAAAGGTCAGCCATACGAGCAGAACCCACAACAATACGCTCCAGTTCAATCCCGTGCGGGGGGGTGCCGCTTTTCCATCGCTCATGGCGTCGTTCCTTTCTCTGGGGGATGCGGGCAGCAGGCACACGCTCGCAGGCGTGGGCGTGCAAACGGCCACAACCGGCTCAGTGGCCGGTGTCTGTGCAACCATCCCCTGCCCAGGCAGTGCATCCAATAGGGTGGGTACCGTATCTCATTCGAAAAGTCCCCCCACTCTGACGGGTGTTCTCTTCTTGCCCTTATGGTTCCGAAGCCAGGCAAAGTATCCCCCCTTTGAAAAAGCTGGCTATTGGACACTCCTGGCACCGGGAAGGCCAGAAGCGCTTTTTCTCGCAGGTTCCTGCGGATTTGCCAAAGGGGGACTTCTCAATACCCCCGTGTCAAGTGCGGGCAGCAGCCACTTGAAAAAAAGGGGAGGGCCAGAAGGGATTCGGACAGATTGTGATTCAGAGCAGGGCGTGTGCCCCGCGGTGCAGCGGCCGCGTTGCATACCGGAGATTGCGGTCTGGAATACCGTCAACACCCCATTGAGGCATTTTGGATTTGGCGGTGGACTTACGGTCGTCATCGGGTGCACAGCCGATGGATGGGATAAGCGGTGCCCGAAAGGATAACCAACTTCACAGAGGAGATTCAAATGACAGGGAGAAAGCAGATCTACAAATGCGAGACGTGCGGCAATATCGTCGAGGTACTGCACGCAGCGGATGGTGAACTGGTGTGCTGTGGACAGCCCATGAAGCTCTTTGTTGAAAACACGGTGGACGCCGCCAAAGAAAAACACGTGCCCGTCCTCGAACAGACGTCTGAAGGAGTGAAGGTAAAAGTGGGCAGCGTCGCCCATCCCATGGAAGAAAAGCACTATATAGAATGGATCGAGATCATCCGTGGGGATCAGTCCTGCCGTCAGTTCCTGAAAACGGGTGGGGCGCCGGAAGCGGTTTTCGACACCAAGGCAGAAGACCTGGTGTGCCGCGAATACTGCAATGTTCACGGCCTGTGGAAAGGATAGCCCACCCCCGGGCTTGTCGAGGAAGGTGCGTTCCCATGGGCCGCATCTTCTTCGGCGGCACCCATGGTGTGCAATGGTGGCCCTGGTTACAGGACAGCCTGCTGCCCTGCGGCATCATGGAATGTGGAGGCCCGAGGGAACAGGACCCGGGACGGCGGCCGCGGGATCTTGGCCGTTTTCCTCCTTCCTCATGAGCAAGACCAAGGATCGGCTTTGCACAACGATCTGCTCCTGAGCGACCAGGCCGTTTTCCTCGTTGGTGAATCCTCCTCCCGCGGTGTCGAGCACCCCAATCCACTGTTTTCCCCATTCCGGTGCGGGCAGTGTGAAGGGAAGCGATTCATGGTGTGCGTTGAAAAGAAGTAGAAAAGAGTCGTCAACGATCCTCTCGCCGCGCGTATCGGGGTAAGGTATGGCCCTGCCGTTGAGGAAGACGGCCATGGACTTGGCGAACCCTTCCCCCCAGTTTTCTTCTGCCATCTCGATGCCGTTCGGAGTGAACCAACCTATGTCATCGACGCCACTCCCGTGGATGGCCCTTCCCAGAAACCAGCCCCGCCGCATGAAGACCGGGTGGTCCAACCTGACGCGGATGATGCTGCGGGTGAACTCCAAAAGGCTGTTGTCAGTATGCTCCCAGTCAAACCAGGAGATCTCGTTGTCCTGGCAGTAGGCGTTGTTGTTTCCCTGCTGCGTCCGGCCCAGTTCGTCTCCCCCGAGGAGCATGGGTATGCCCTGGGAAAGAAAGAGGGTGGCCAGCAAGTTGCGCACCTGTTTGGCCCGAAGAGTCAGGACATCCTCCCTTTTCGTGGGACCTTCCTCTCCGCAGTTCCACGAGCGATTGTGGCTCTCACCGTCCTTGTTTCCCTCTCCGTTGGCCGTGTTGTGTTTTTCGTTGTACGCAACCAGGTCGTGCAGGGTGAAGCCGTCGTGGGCCGTGACAAAGTTGACGCTGGCGCTGGGCTTTCTGGTGGTGCTTTCATAGAGGTCCGAGCTGCCCGTGAACCGAAAGGCGAACTGGGCCAGGGTCTGGTCCTCGCCGCGCCAAAAATCACGAACCCCGTCGCGGTACTTGCCGTTCCACTCCGACCAAAGGGGAGGGAAATTACCCACCTGGTAGCCCCCCTGCCCCACGTCCCAGGGCTCTGCAATGAGTTTGACCTGGCTCACAATCGGGTCCTGCTGGACCAGGTCGAAAAAGGCGGAGAGCCTGTCCACCTCGTGCAGCTCCCGGGCCAGGGTGGACGCCAGATCAAATCGGAATCCGTCCACGTGCATCTCCAAAATCCAGTAGCGAAGCGAATCCATGATGAGCTGGAGCACGTGGGGGTGGCGCATGTTCAAGCTGTTGCCCGTACCCGTATAGTCCCTGTAATAGCGGGGTTCGTCATCCATGAGGCGATAATAGGCGGCGTTGTCGATACCCTTGAAACAGAGCATGGGCCCGAGGTGGTTGCCCTCTGCCGTGTGGTTGTACACCACATCCAGGATGACCTCCAGGCCGGCTTCGTGCAAGGTCTTGACCATTTGCTTGAACTCCTGGACCTGCTGGCCGAGCTGCCCCCTGCTCGCATAGCCGTTATGGGGGGCAAAATACCCGATGGAGTTGTATCCCCAGTAGTTGCGAAGGCCCCGCTCGGCCAGATGGGCATCGTGAATGAACTGGTGGACGGGAAGAAGCTCCACTGCCGTCACCCCCAACGTGGCCAGGTAATCCACGGCTGTGGGATGGGAAAGCCCGGCGTAAGTGCCCCGGAGCTCGGGGGGGATCTGGGGATGGCGGGCTGTGAACCCTTTGACGTGGACCTCGTAGATGACCGTTTCGTGCAGGGGTCTTCCCAGGGGTTGGTCGGTTCCCCAGTCGAAAAAGGGATTGACCACCACGGATTTGGGCACGAAGGGCGCGCTGTCTTCGTCGTTCCTGGACCCTCGTGGATCCGTGAACGCATAGGGAAATACGGCCTCGTTCCAGTGGACCTCTCCTTCGACCGCCTTGGCATAAGGATCGAGCAACAGCTTGCCCGGGTTGCACCGCTGGCCGAGTTCGGGCGCCCAGGGACCGTGCACACGAAACCCGTAACGCTGCCCCGGTTCCACCTCGGGCAGGTATCCGTGCCAGCAAAAGCCCGTGACTTCGGGAAGATCCGTGCGCTCTTCCTGGCCGTTGTCGTCAAGAAAGCACAGCTCCACTCGCTCGGCCGCCTCCGAAAAGACGGAAAAGTTGGCGCCCAACCCGTCGTAAGTGGCTCCCAGGGGATAAGGTTTGCCAGGCCATATTTTCAAGGGGCATACCTCCTCATCGCTATGAAGCGAATTCCAGTGGTCCGTCTGAAGAGCCCTTTCACGGAATCCGACGCGTTTCCAGTATCCCATTTTCCTTTCGGAAGCAAAGCCGGGGTACCAACTGGAGCCCAAACCCCTTTTCATCGTGGGCAGCGGAAGCCTTCCACCGGGTGTGCCCGCGGATTTCTATGCAAGGGTCTCGCAATGGGCCAAGGACCATGGGGCCAAGACCATCGTGGACACGCACGGGGAACCCCTTTCGCTGGCTTGCAAGGAAGGAGTTTTCCTGGTCAAGCCGAACCTGCGTGAGCTTGAGCGCCTCGCAGGAGGAAGCAGTCAAAGCGAGCAACAACAGGAGAAACTGGTCCGACGGCTCGTCACGGACGGCTGCTGCGAGGCGGTGGTGGTGTCCCTGGGCGCTGCAGGTGCGCTTCTTGCCTGGGAACAAGGGGTGGAAAGGGTGAGATCGCCCACCGTTCCCATCAAGAGCAAGGTGGGAGCCGGTGACAGCATGGTGGCGGGCATTGTCTCGGGCCTGTCAAGGGGGTGGGAGATGGCCCAAGCGGTGCGCTTCGGCGTGGCTGCAGGAGCCGCCGCGGTCATGACCCCGGGCACCGAGCTGTGCCGCAGGGAGGACACGGAGCGGCTCTTTCGCCAGATCGACGGCACGGGTGCCCCCTGAACCGAGCTTGAGTAGGTTCGGCTCATCAAGGGCCTTTGAATGGAGCTCTTTCTTTCCCGGCAGGTTATTCGGGGTCCGTCTTGTACCGCTCCAATGAGCCGTCCCTAGCCCACGGAAAGACCTTTTCCAAGAGGTTACCGATTTCCTGACCTGTCATTGGGGACCAGTTCCGGACGATATCCAGCAGGACCCTGAGCTGCTCCAGCTCCTTTATTCCCATGACCAGCGTGCTCACCGGCTGGCAGAGACAATAGGACACGGCCTGCTGCACCGATACCCCCGTGTCGAGAATCCGACCCCCTGACAATGCCTTCATCCCTATAATCCCGATGTTTTTTTTCAAGGCCGAGGGCAACAATTCACGCGCGAAACTTCGATAATGGGCGTCGAGAAAGTTAATGGGGCACTGCACCGTATCCCACGGAAATTGTCTGCCCAGCATTTCTTGCAGAACATGGGGCCAGTGGTGGCCGCTGAACCCGATGAACCTGATCTTGCCCTTGCTGCGCGCTTCCATGGCCGCATCGAGGACACCGCGTCCGACAATGTCCGTCACGTCGGATTCGTGCACCACGTTGTGGAACTGGAGAAGGTCCACGTGATCGGTGCGCAGCCTCTGCAGGCTTTCCTCCAACTGCCGCTCAAAGGTCCGGCGGTCGCGCCCATGGTTCTTGGTCATGAGAAAGACTCTCTTTCTGTAACCATCGCCCAAAGCTTGTCCCATGATCCGTTCGCTCCTGCCCCCGTGATAGCACCACGCATTGTCCAGGAATGTCACCCCCTCATCCACCGCGGTGCGGACCAGGCGGATCGCCGAGGGGCCTTCGGAAACCATTCCCAGGGCATGACCGCCGATTCCAACCACGGACACCCTTTCTCCGGTTCGCCCCAGCACGCGGGTGGGCATCTCGTATGTCCGAGAAGCTGTTTCTCCATGCATCGGACCCCCCCTTGCCATGTTTTTCCACGTCAACAAAACACCTGGTCCCTCCGGCCGGGACCAACTCCCCCTCTTACCACCCCGCAGATGAAGATCCCGTCATTCCGGGCCCGACCCGCAATTCAGCTCGCCCAGGACTCCCCCGCCCCCCGGTATCGCTTTGCCTGGTGGCCGAAGCTGTCGCCATGTCGCCAAGCCCCCTTTTTCCCAAGTTTTCCACTATGCGTATACGAATACCCAGGTTGCCGCATATGAGGTGCATACCCCGACTTCGGTGAAATCTCTGCGTACCGCCTTGACGGTCACAACACTTGCCATCCGCCCCCTACGGTGTGCGACGCGTGCGGATACATGGTTCGCCCCATTGAGCACCATGCCCCACGAAGGCATCATCGTTAGCAGCAACGAAAACCGCGTACCCAATCCGCAGAACAGAGCTCGAAACCCCCAACGGCAATAAAAGGAGACAACCACCATGACCATGCCCAGAGACCAAGCCGGAACGGAGATGACCGAAGCCTGGCGGACCTACCTGAGCGCCCTGGAAAAGTCCATGAAATCCCTGGAAGAAGACATCGACCAGGCTGCCTGCATGGCGGTTTCGTGCACGGATGAATGGTGCACGGCCACGGAACACTACCTCGACGACCTGGCAAGCGCCCTTTTTTCGATCCATGAACCGCGGATGACCTCCGACGAGGATTCCCGCCGCCTCAAGCATATGAAGCTCCGGGTGCATGAGCTCTATGCGAAATACAGGGCTGTGCCCAAGAAATGAGATCCCTGGGGCCGTGAGGTCGCCCCTGGTTCAAGCGGCCCGTGCGCTTCCGCGTTCCTACTAGGAACACGCAGGAGGTAGAACCTTGCCGTCCCATAGTCCGGCGGACACGGCGCCTCCCTTTTCCAAAAGAACGGCGCCCCGGGCCGCCTCCCCAAACTCAGGACTCCTGATCTACTAGAATCCTCTTCATGAGTAAATCTTCTTTTATCGAATGACAATTCAGGCAGTTAGGGAGGAAGCCAAAATTAGGGTAGCTTTTTTGTGCGGAAAATAATAATGATACACGTGTGGGCTTTTTGGGCCGTAGTTTTTACTACCCTGAGTCAAATTGAAAGGAGGGTGTCATGCCCCAGTTGATCCTGCCCCTGATACCACAAGGCACAACGACAATCTGCGACCTGGTCACAGTACATCGAGACGATGTACGCTGGACGTATTTTCTTGGTCTATTCCCCATCTATGTTCACGCTGCTGATGATCTGCGGATGTTCAGGATGGTGACAGCGATGCTCATTGATTCGGGGGCGTGCCGACACTCGCATATTATCAACACGTTTGGTGTTTCCAAGAGCAGCGTCGACCGGGCATTGAAAAAGCTACGAAAAGGTGGCGTAGCGGCTTTTTTTGAAAGGAAACCAGGTGGACGGAAGGGCACCGTCCTTTCCCCGGAGGTATTGGAGAAAGCACAGTCTCTGTTGGATCAGGGCTTGAGTAGATACGATACAGCCCAGGAGCTTGGCGTACGGCTCGATACATTGCGCAAGGCTATCAATGACGGCCGATTGCGAGAGCATCCGGTCTCTGAATCCTGTGCGCACACCACCGATAAGTCATCGCGTTGCGCCATTGATGCATCTGCCGCAGAAGGCATGGGAACCGCCTGTACTCGGGTCTTGGATCGGGTTTTCGCGGCATTCGGTGAGGGTGATGGAGCCGATGTGCGCTTTGAACCATGTGTGGATGTTCCCAACGGGGGCGTGCTGTGTGCTGTTCCCGCGCTGTTGAGCAACGGTCTTTTGGAAGGTGCCGAACAGATGCTCGGGCGGATCAAGGGGTATTACACCACCTTCCAAGTCCTGTTTCTGCTGGCATTTATGACGCTATGCCGGATCAAGAGCGCCGAGAGTTTGCGCAAGGAGCCACCAGGTGAATTCGGCAAGCTTCTGGGTCTGGATAGAATTCCGGAGGTGCGGTGCCTTCGGGTGAAAATGGATGCATTGGGCAGCGGCAATGCAGCCGAGATATGGGCAGCTCATTTGAGCAGGCAGTGGATGGAGGCTGATCCTCAAGCCTGCGGCACGCTTTACACCGATGGTCATGTTCGCCTTTATCACGGAACGCTGACCAGACTTCCCCGTCGCTATGTTTCTCGACAGCGGTTGTGCTTGAGGGGGACTACGGATTACTGGGTAAACGATGCTATTGGTCGGCCCTTTTTCGTGATCGAGAAGGCTGTTGATCCCGGACTGCTCCAAGTGCTGGAAAATGACATTGTGCCCAGGCTTCTGGTTGACGTACCGGATCAACCCGATGACACGCTCTTGGAGCAAGATCCCTATTTGAGCCGATTCATCCTGGTTTTTGACAGGGAAGGATACAGCCCGGCATTTTTCCGCAAGATGTGGCTGGAGCATCGTATTGCCTGCATCACCTATCATAAACATCCGGCGGCTACGGACATAAGCCGGGACAAGTTTTCCGTGGAAAAGCTCAAAACAAGGAGCATAAAAAGAGCTCCTCCTATGGACAAAACCATCTAATCGTGATCTAATACCCTTCCAGGATTTTCTTTAACATTAACCGTGGGAGGGTATGATGGAATCGAGAGAATGGGGCAGAAGACTATTTCCAATACTTAACAGTTCAGTCAAATATTCCGTTAGAAAACTGGCGGAGTTGATGAGGATTTCAAAAAGCGCCGTCCATCGCCATAAGAAAGCTATCGAAGGAAGGGGCGCTTTCCCCGAATCTCATTTATGGGAAACACACGAGGGATATGGATGGCTCTGTAGATTGTTCGTTGGTGTTATTTTTCTCTTTGCCATTAAGAATGGCATCGGGGCCGGCACAATCTCTGAATTCTTCAAATTGCTGCACCTTGATCGGTTCTTCGGCATGTCTCCGACAACGATTAAGAATTACATCAATAAGATTCAAGACAAGCTTGAAGAGTATGAAATCGACCAAAGATCACAAAAGGAGCCAGAAACCATGCTCAACATTGTTGGAGGAGTCGATGAAACCTTTTTCGATATGATGGTGTTAGTATTTATGGACTTACTGTCAGGCTATATCTTCGTAGAGGAAGCGTCTGAGGACAGATCCTACGAGACATGGAACGATAAAGTTCAGAGTATAATTGTTAAATATGGCGCTCGAATTAGATATCTGGTCAGCGATCGCGCCAAAAGCCTTATTAAGCTTGCTGAAACGGGTATCGGATGTTTGAGTGTTCCAGATCTGTTCCACGCCAGCCACGAAATCGTTAAGCTGTTTGGATTAAACCTTAACCGAAAAGTGAGTGCTATTCAAAAGGAAATTGCCAAAGCGACGGTAGCTTTAACGTTGTTGAGGGAATTAGGTAACGATATCACCAAACAGGAAATTATTGTTGCCGCTATGGAGACAAAGCGTATCGAGATAGAAACAAAACTTGGCAACTATCACAGTATCCTTCATACATTGTCCAGAATCGCACACCCCTTTGAAATCAACAACTCAAATCGGCAATCATCAACGATGGTTAAATTGCTTCTGAATGGACTGGTGAAGGAAATCAGAGGGCTACAAGAATCGCTTGATATCAGCGATCCCAAAAAACGCATTGAGAAATTCAGCAATCAAACTGAAGGTATTGCCTCAATAATCGATGCGTGGTGGCTGTGGGCCGAGGAAAGCCTGCAATCGGATAACATTACCCCAGAGATAAGACAATGGCTGTTGACATGTTTCTTGCCAACAATCTACTGGCGGAGACAAGCAGAAATAACAAAGAATCGCGACCTAAAGGAGGAGTAGCTGTATGCATTTGAGAAAGCACAAGTTGAGTTGGAACAACAACCCCTCACTGTCTCATTGATTCAGCAGAAAGAGTGGTTGTCATGGGCGGAATGGATGGTCTCTAATTTTCAGCGTGCCTCATCGGCCTTTGAAGGGAGAAATGGCTGTCTGTCTCAAATACATCACAATGCAAGGGGTCTGACGAAAAAGCGACTTAAAGCATTGACCACAATCCACAACTACTATTTGAAACGACTCGATGGGAGCACTGCGGCTGAGCGACTGTTTGGGAGGAAGTTTGCTGATCCATTCGAATGGTTAGTGGAGCATATGGGGGATTTACCGCGGGCAAGGATGTCACGAAAAAGGGCCGCCCTAACATGCTGATTTATCATTTTGTCCCGGCTTGTGACCATAACCCATCCGGCTGGTCAGTGGCCGGTCAGTTGGTTTGTGGAACAGAGCCTCGCAATACCCAACGGGGAGACGGTCACGATGAGGTTGGCCGAAATGGGCACCTTGCTGGGTTCGGGCAAGGACGCCTTCTGGGGGCGCGAGGTGCGCAAACTGACCGATTCGGGTCATCAGACCAGCCTGATCAGCACCGGATATGATTTGCCGCATACAGCGCTTGCTTTGCGGATGTTTAGCAGATGGTGTCAGGAAAACTTTTTCCGGTACATGAAGCAACACTTTGAAATTGATATGCTTTGTGAATACGGCGTGGTGGAATTTCCTGACACCGAGCGGGTGGTAAACCCCCGCTGGCGGGAGTTGGACCGTTCCCGCAACCAACTGCAAACCAGGGTCCGAAACCGGCGTGCGCGCTTCGCCGAAATGACGATGCATCCGGAAAGTGAGACGCGGCCGGAGAAGTATCAGCAGTGGCTCAGCAAGAAGAGTGACCTGCTTGAGGAGATCGAGCAACACGAACATCAATTGGAGGGGTTAAAGTCGGAACTGAAACAGACGCCGAAACACATCACCTGGGGGCAATTAGAGGACAAGGACAAGTTCAACCGGCTTCTTCCAGGACGTAAGCGCTTGGTGGACACGATCAGAATGATCGCGTATCGTTCTGAGACTGCCATGGCAGGCTTGTTGATCAGCCCGAAAGTGAACATGTCATATGCCAGAGCACTTCTGCAAGCTCTATTCGTCACGGATGCCGATATTCTGCCAGATACCGAAAACAATATCCTGCGTGTTCGCATTCACAACGCATCGTCACCTGCGGCGAACCGGAATCTTCTCCCTTTGATCGAGGAGCTCAACAAAGCCGAAGTGCAGTACCCAGGCACCCATTTGCGTCTTGCTTATGAGCTAGTAAATAGTCAACATTGACGCCCCGCTGGTGTCGCTCTTATTTCCGCCAGGTAAGGAGTCCTGAAACTAGGGAAAGAGAGCCCAAGATGGCAGAACACCACCGTCCCCATAACGCAAAGGGCGAGTCAGCAGGCCATCCTGCAAAACGTCGGGCCCATGGAATGTCTGATGAGCATGCACAAGACAGGCAGGACGGGCCCTCGGCACACAACGGACACAGGGCAGGCGGGCACCACGCGCACATGGCCGCGGATTTCAGAAAACGGTTCTGGATCTGCCTCGCCATCGCCCTTGCGGACATCATCAGGGACGAGTCAAAGGCGGCCGTGTCCAGACTCAAGGAGATGGGGATCCGCTGCATGATGCTCACGGGCGACGATGAGCAGGTGGCGAAATGGGTCTCCGGGCAAATCGGGCTGGACGAATACTTTGCGCAGGTCTTGCCCAAGGACAAGGCCCGGAAGATCCAACAGATCCAATCCCGGGGACTGACCGTGGCCATGACCGGTGACGGCGTGAACGACGCCCCGGCGCTGGCGCAGGCCGATGTGGGAATGGCCATCGGAGCCGGAACGGACGTGGCCGTGCAAACCGCGGACGTTGTCCTGGTGCGCAGCAATCCCCTGGACGCCGTGGCCATTTTGGATTTGTCCCGGGCCACCTATCGCAAGATGGTCCAGAACCTGGCATGGGCCACGGGATACAATGCCCTTGCCATCCCTCTGGCGGCCGGTGTCCTTTACGGCTACGGCGTGCTCCTGTCACCGGCCGTGGGGGCCGTTCTGATGTCGCTGAGCACCGTGATCGTGGCCGTCAACGCAAGGCTCATGAAGACCGGGTGAAGACAATCCATGGCATGGAGAGCACCCCTCGGGCCGGCTGCTCCAGCGGCATCGAACCCTTGTTCGCCGTCAGCTTCCTATGTGAGGTGCTGTCAGGGAAGAAAACCCTTGAGGTGCTTGAGGTGCACCCCCTTTTCGAGGAGCTGGCGACAGCCAGGGGCTTGGACGTCGGCGAGCTGACCGGCCGCATCGCCCGGCGCGGGTCCTTGCGAGAGCTCAAAGAAGTCCCCCGGGACATCCGCAGGCTTTTCCCCACGGCCTTTGAAGTGACCGCCCGCCAACACCTCCGGATCCAGGCGGCCTTTCAACGTTTCACGGACAATTCTGTTTCCAAGACCATCAATCTACCCCCGGACGCAACCGTTGAAGAGGTGAGGGACATCTTTCTCACGGCCCATCGTTGGAAGTGCAAGGGCATCGCCGTGTATCGTTACGGGAGCAAAAGGAATGAGGTACTTTCTTTCGCGTCTCCCCAGAAAGACCCAAGAGCGCCTGACGGTGGGGCCGTGACGGTTTCACCTGAATATGCAGGTGGTTGTGTTTCCGGCGCCTGCCCGTTTTAAACCCAATACCCGTGAATGAATCCGTTTCCGGACATAACGTCCTATTTCATTTCTCAGTCGAGGTTAGCGCCAAAATTCCCCCCTTGAGGGGGGTGAAGGGGGGTGTAGAGGGTTTCGGGGCCCGGAAAACACCCCCCTGGCCCCCCTCAAGGGGGGAATTCAGTCGAAATGCGCTCCACGATCACCTGACAGCCTTTCTCGTTCCTGAGAAAGCAGGCGGCCAGCGGTCGCCGGGAGTCTAAAATGGTTTCATTCACGGGTATTGGTTTTAAACCGACTGCACCCGGGGGTGGGGGGATCACAACGGTAATCCCTAACGAGGCGGCAGGAACACATTTCGCCACCGGAGCTTTTGGGTTGCTTCCGGGGGCGGTTCCAGGGAGGCAACGCATGCTCCAACATGCCATGCTCTATGAAAGGGGTGAGCAGTTCAAGGTAGGATGCCGTCTTTGCTCTCATAGATGCGAGATAGGGGACCTGAAGTTCGGGTTCTGCGGAGTGCGGGGCGTTGGTCATTGCGCGCGGCGGTGGTGCCCCCGCACGGGTCCACCTGACCCGAGGTGGTTGCCCCGGCTGCGGACAAGCCATTGCGGGGGTTTATCCGCAAGACTCGTGAAGCGGCTCCGGCCCTTCTCGTCGTCAGAGGCCGTGCCGACGCTAACGCAATGAGCTTTCTGAACCCTCGTTTCCCCCAAGGGTGCTCACTGCAGCCGCGGCCTTTTGGGAAAGAAGCTCCCACTCCGCGCCGATCCCCTGGAGAAGCTTTTCCCAGGGCGCCAAATCGTCGCGCAGTTCTCCCCGGTGCCGTGAGGAGTTCCGGGGCGCGGCCACGGATCGGTACACGGCCAGAAGCTTTTGGGCGCATGCCTGGCGCGCGAACTGCCCGGCCGTGCTGCGAGCGGCTTCTCTCCATTGCTTGCGCTCGGTGTCCCTGTCCACGCATTCCAGCACCGCCGCGGCGAACTCCTCTTCCGAGGCCCCGGCTGGCAGCAAGCGGCCGTTTTGCCGGTCCTTTACCACTTCCCGCACTCCCGGGGCGTCCAGAGCCACCACCGGATTGCCCGCGGCCATGGCCTCCGTGAGCACCATGCCCTGGGTTTCCGACTGGGATGCGAACACAAAAAGGTCCATGGACCGGTAGGCATGGGCCAGTGCGCGGCCCGTTCGTTCCCCCGCCATGGTGATCCGCTCCTCCACCCCTTGGGCCCGGAATGCACACTCCATGGCCCCGGCGCTGGGGCCCGCGCCCACGACAAGGAAATGGGCTTCGGGCCTTTCCTTGACCACCCGGGAAAGGGCCCGGGAAAGGAAAGCGAGGTTCTTCTCGGGCGCCAGCCGGCCCACGTGACCGATAAGGAACACCTCGGGTCCCAACCCCAGCGCCTTGCGAAACCCCCGGCCGTCCCCGGCTTCGAAGAAACCCACATCCACCCCCGTGGGGATTTCCACGGTGGGGGTGGTCACCCCCCGCTGCTTCAGCAGCTTCATGATGCTGCCGCTGGGCGCCACCACCCGGTCGCAGAGGTTCGCATATTCCGTGGAAAGGGCCACCACAAAGCGCTTCATCGTCTGGGAGCTTCCCGGAACGTAGTGGGTGTATTTCTCATACATGGTGTGATGGGTGAAAACCACGGGCAGTGCATGCTTTCTTGCCGTCCGGATGGCCGAGTCGCCGAGCAGATAGGGATGATGACTGTGGATCACGTGGGGACCGAAGGCTTTGATTTTCTGCTCGATGACGAACGGAACGGGAATGCGCAGGGAAAAATCACTTCCGTTGAAATTTTGGACCGCGGGCAGGCGAAGCACGTCTTCCTCCTGGTCCTGCGCTCCTTCTTCTTCCAGGGAATAGCGGGGGGCGACCACGAGAACCCGGTGGCCCAGGCGTTTCAAGTCTTCGCGGAAGGCAACCACCGAACGGGCCACCCCCCCCACATGGGGCCAATACGTGTTGGTGAACATGCAGATATTCATATCAAGCAAAACCCCGGGGCTCACACGCATAGGCGCGGTACCCTGTCAGAAAGTCTTTCTATGGCAATTCGATTTTCTTATTATATTCCCATGCAACCGAATCGGAACCTATGGGGTAAACACCTTATTTGTCTTCCCTTCACCTTGTGGGAGCCTTGTTCCCCTTTACAAACGCCCGAACCTGTGTAATTGGTGAACAGAAATGGGATGTTATGATCATGCGTAATGCATACGCAACACGGCACACCCGTTCAGAACCTGTCCGAGGCTCCTCGTCATACCTGGGGCAAAGCCTCCTCTCCGAGGTGCCAGGGACCGTGGAGGTAAGAAGACCATGGACAAGGTGAAAAGAATCGTTATCGCCGAGGACCACACGATCTTGAGGGAGGGACTCCGGTCCTTGTTGGAGGGAGAGGAAGGCTTCAAGGTGGTCGGTGAAGCCGAAGACGGAATGGAAGCGACGAGGTGCGTCATGAAGACCAAGCCCGACCTGGTGCTGTTGGACCTTTCCATGCCCAAGATGAACGGTATCTCCGCCCTCAAGGAGATCAAGAGGGTTTGTCCAGAGACCAAGGTCATGGTCCTGACCATCCACAGATCCGACGAGCACATCCTCCAGGTGTTCGGCGCAGGAGCAGAGGGGTACTGCTTGAAAGAAGCCGACCGGACCGAGCTGTGGATGGCCATCCGCAGCGTGCTGTCCGGAAAGCGCTATCTGAGCCCGGGAATTTCCGAGCAGGTCATGGAAGGGTACCTGGACGGCAGGAAGACCCTCAAGACCGAATCCTCCTGGGACAGCCTGACCGACCGCGAGAAGGAAGTGCTCAAACTCGTGGGCGAAGGCCACAAAAACAAGGAAATAGCCGATTTTCTTTGCATCAGTGTGAAGACGGTGGAAAAGCACCGGGCCAATATCATGGAGAAGCTGGACCTTCACAGTGCTTCGGCCTTGACGGCCTACGCCATCGAAAAGGGTCTGGTGGATCGGCCCTAGCCGGCCGCGATTTGCGGTGCCCCTGGCGCACATGGATCAAATGAGCTCTGAGAAGAAACCGCGCGAGTTCGGAAACCCCCGGATCAGCTTTTGGCTGCTCAACGGGCAGGAGGAGGAGGTCAAAATCGTCGAGCCGGAAGTGGAGTACCCTCTGCCAGAAGACGCCCGCTTTATTGCCGAAGCGGGGGATACGCGGGTGCTGGAAGTTCGGTACCATTTCCATCCGACGAGCCGGTATCCTTACTGTCCGTGCTTCTGGGTCAAGGACGGGGTCGACTACGTGCAATCGAGCGGCGAGCCCAAGGTGATCGAATACGGAGCGCCGCCCACTGACGACAAATCCCTTGTGGAGCCATTCACGGAGACGATCTTCGATCGTGACAACCTCGTGGTAACGGTCGAAATGACGCGCGGCAAGGCAAGGGTCCGTATCCGGGTCAAAGACCGGGAAAAGGAAGGGCTGGAGCCTCTGTCGCCCCTTCGGTAGCGACCTGCCGAGCACTGGTCCGTGACGCCAGCCCTCCATGCCCCCATGACAACCCGGGCGTATGAGGATTTTCATCGGAGAGACCGCGTGTTTATGGAGGATTCCTTCGCATTGGTTCCAGAGGCATTGATCATCGTTGCGGCCACTGCGTTCATTGGCGATGCTATCCCTGCCTTGTTCGGGCTCGGTATCCAGCTGTTTGCCCAGGGCTCGCGCAAAAACAACTTCCCGTTTTGATGCGCCGATCCATCGCGCCTGGGGGTGTTGCTCGTCGGTTCAATAGCCAGGTGTTCGCCCTCCTCACGCCTTGCCATGCGCGCGGCTCGACACCTGCGAATGCAAACTCATTTCTGCGCCAGCCCTTGGATGGTCGTTCTACCAGATCGGCCTCCGGGCCCCTATGTCATGAAAAGTGCCCCCGAAAGCATGGGGTTCCCCTTGACCGGTGACGTAAGGACGCATGACCGGTCGGAACGACGATCAACGGCTTTCTTCCCATGGTTTCCCATGCCTGGCGTCGGTCGCAACGAGCGCCGAACAGGGTGTGCACACTTTGGCATTGAGACTCAGCCATCAAATTGATAATCTTGGATCCAGTACGATACTTCCGGTTCGGATTCATGATTCGATGGGCCACCTGCTCATTCCTCCCCACTACCGGGCCGACGACGACACAGGCAACACCCTTGCTAGAGAATGAGAGAGAGGATTCCTCTCATGGCAAACAACGGCAAAACCGACGAGCCCAAAGGCGCGCCAGAAGCACCCGAAAAGAAGACGCAGCACCGGGACCGGAAGCGCACGGAGCAGGACGAACCGCGGACCCTATGGGATCCGACCTTCGAGGAGCAGGGGGCCTCCGAAAAAGAAGGGAGGCAAAGCCCCGGTCTGAACGGCGGGGAGCCGAAAACGACCGATGGGCAGACACCTTCCCCTATCGCTGGGATCACACCGGAGCCGTTTCCCATCGTTGCCATCGGGGCCTCTGCCGGGGGCCTCGAAGCGCTCGAGGAGTTTTTCCGTGCGGTGCCGGAAGACAGCGGCCTTGCCTTCGTGGTCGTCACCCATACGGACCCGGAACACGAAAGCATGCTGCCGGGCCTGCTCAGGCGCAAATCGAGAATACCGGTCAGGCTCATCGAGGAAGGCATGGCGGCAGGGCCCGACAACGTTTACCTGCCGCCTTCGAACCGCGATCCGGTGATTTCCAGCGGGCTCTTCTCCCTCCTACCGCGGCCGGCCAGGCCCGATATCCACATGCCGGTGGATCTGTTTTTGAAGCACCTCGCCCATGAACGGGGCGAATCCGCGGCATGCGTCATTTTATCCGGCACAGGGACCGACGGCACCCAGGGGCTCCGGCTGATCAAGGAAAAAGCGGGGCTTGCGGTGGCGCAAAGCCCGACTTCGGCCCGACACCCGGGAATGCCCAAGAGCGCCATGGACACGGGCCTGGTCGATTATGTGCTCGATCCGGCCGAGATGCCCCGGCGCCTGATCCAGTATTTCAAGCATCCGGCGGCCCTTGGAAATCCATCCGAAGACAAAGGGGAAGACCCCGCCTTCTTGCGCCGCATTTTGGCCTTTCTGGCCAACCGCACCCAAAACGATTTTTCCTCCTATAAGGAAAACACCCTGATCCGGCGCATCGAGCGGCGCATGACCATCACCCGCAGCCCGAATGCGTCGGAGTATCTCGGCCTTCTGCACGCCGATCCCCAGGAGGTGCGCGCCCTGTTTCAAGACCTGCTGATCGGGGTGACCAGCTTTTTCAGGGATCCGGAGGCCTTTGACTATTTGAAACAGCAGGTGCTACCGGCGCTTCTTTCCCGTTCAAACAGCGAGGAGTTCCGGGTCTGGATTCCGGGATGCGCCACCGGTGAGGAGGCTTACTCGGTGGCCATTGTTATGGCAGAGTGCCTGGAAGAGAAGGCCCTGCACCGGCAAGTGCAGATTTTCGGAACCGATATCGATCCCAGGGCCATCGAAAAAGCCCGCCAGGGAGCTTATGTGCAAAACATCGCGTCGGATGTGAGCCTGGAGCGGCTCAAGCGGTTTTTCACCAAAGAAGACAACCGGTACCGGGTTCGGGCCCACATCCGGGAGCTTACCGTCTTTGCCGAGCAAAACATCCTGGCCGATCCACCCTTTTCAAAGCTCGATCTGCTGGTCTGTCGCAACCTGCTTATCTATCTGAAGCCCGACGCCCAAAGCCGGCTGATTCCGCTTTTCCATTACGCCGTCCGCAGTGAGGGCATCCTGTTTCTGGGCAGCTCGGAGTGTGTCGGCCGGTACATGGATCTTTTCGAACCGGTGAGCAAGCAGCACTCTATCTATCGGCGGAAAAACCACGTGGTGCACCCGATGGTCCAGTTTCCGACGGCAACGCGGCTTGAAAGAGAGCCGGAAACACCGGAGACCGGAGAGCCGCCCCAACGGGCAGTGCACAATATCCGGAGCACGGTGGAAAAAATGCTGATGGAAGCGCACACGCCAGCCTGCGTGCTCGTCAACCAGGAGGGGGAAATCATCCATTTTCACGGGCGCACGGGCAAGTACCTTGAACACGCTGAAGGGGATCCCTCCCTGCGAATAGGGGATATGGCGCGGGAAGGACTGCGCTTTGCCCTGCTGTCTGCGCTTCGCCGAGTGGGTGGGCAAAAGACCGAGATCCGGGAAAGGGGCGTCCGGGTCAAGACCAACCATGAATACCAGCTCATCGATCTGGTCGTAAGAGGGCTCAGGGAGCCCCCGTTTAGGAATTGCCGGCTGGTAGTGTTCGAGGAGCGTCCCGAACCGGCGGTATCGGAAAAACAGCCCGACGACCGCCGGCCCTCAGAGGCAATGGCCGAGCTTGAAGAGGAGCTGATGCGGGTAAGACAGGATTACCGCAGCGCCACGGAAGAGCTTCAGGCGTCGAACGAGGAGCTTCGATCGGCCAACGAAGAGCTGCATTCGTCAAACGAGGAGCTTCAAAGCACCAACGAGGAACTGGAATCGTCAAGAGAAGAGCTTCAGTCGCTCAACGAAGAGCTCAACACGGTGAACAGCGAGCTGCACAGCAAGGTGGGGGAGCTGAGAGACGCATACAACGCCATCAACGCCGTGCTCAACAGCACCCGGATCGCCATTGTGTTCTTGGACACCGATCTTCGCATCACGCGCTTCACGCCCGAGGCGACTCAACTGCTCAACCTGATCGATTCCGATGCGGGACGGCCCATCGAACACATCTCCCACAACCTGGGCTATAGCGATCTTTCGGAAAAGACCGGCCGGGTGCTCAGGGACCTGACGAGCATCGACGAGGAGGTCTACACCAAAGACGGCCGCTGTTACCGGATGCGCATCATGGTGTATCGTGCCGAAGAGCACGTTATCGAAGGGGTGGTGCTGACCTTTGTCAACATCGACGCCCAAAAACAGGCCCAGAAGGCGCTGAAAGAGATGAGCGAAAACGCCCTTTCGGAGGCCAGACGGTTTGCCGAAGACATCGTGGATACGATCCGGGAATCACTGCTGGTGCTGGACAGAAGCATGCGGGTGGCACGGGCCAACCGCAGTTTTTACGATACCTTCTGCACCCATCCCGGACAGACGGTGGGCGAAAGTCTCTTTGAACTGGGAAACGGCCAGTGGAACATCCCCGCACTGCGAAATCTCCTTGAACAGATCATCGAGCACCATACATCCTTTGAAGGGTACCGGGTCGCCCACCGGTTCCCGGAAATCGGATTCAAGAAGATGGTCTTGAACGCCCGGATGCTTCGGGGGGCGGAGAGGAAGGAAGAACAGATCCTGCTGGCCATAGAAGATGTCACCGGAACCGCCACTTCTGCTCAAGAGGATAACCCGTGGTAGAGAACCTTTCATCCAGCGAGGCGTTTCAAAGGCTTAGGGAAAGAGCAAAGCGGCTGCTTGAAGAAAAGGGGGTGAAAAGCCCGGATATCGAACAAGACGAGCTTCTGCGGCTGGCCCATGAGCTTGAGGTGTACCAGGTGGAGCTTGAGGTTCAAAACGAGGAGCTTCAACGTGCAAAAGCAGAGGCCGAGTCCGCTCGGGAAAAGTTTTTCGATCTTTACGACTCGGTCCCCGTGGCCTACGTGAAACTGAACGGAAGGGGGGACATCGAAAGCGCCAACCAGGCGGCACATCGACTGTTGGATGCCAACAAGCACGTCCTTTTGGGATCGTCGCTCGTTTCTTTCATCCATGGGCGAGATATTATTAAGTACCAGTCTTTTCTGAAACAACTCGTATCGGACAGACGGGCCGGTCCGTTGGAGCTGCGGCTGCGGGGTCAAGGGGGGCCGATCCATGTGCAGCTCGAGGGGACAGCCGAATTCGATGGGAAACAGAGGATCGGGCAGTACCGTCTGGCCTTCGTGGACATCACCGAGCGCAAGCGGGCCGAAGAGGCGCTTCGAATCAGCGAAGAGCGGCTGCGCATCGCCGTAAACGGGGCGAGGCTGGGCACCTGGGACCGGGACCTTATCACCGGCAGCATCGTTTCTAACCGTGTCCTGTACTGTTTGCTCGACCGGGACCCGGAGAACTCGGAAATCACCGTGGAGACTTTCTTTGAGCACATCCATCCGGAAGACAGGGAGCGGGTGCGCCGCCGCCTGTATGAAACGCTTGCAACCGGAACCGACTTTTCCGATGAGTTCAGGGTTGTCCAGGAAGACCGAGCGATACGGTGGCTTGCCGCGGCCGGCCGCGTGTACCGAAACCGGCAGGGGCAGCCGGTACGCATGGCCGGGGTGAACTACGACATCACGGACCGCAAGCGACTGGAGGAGGAGCTTTCCAGGCATCGCGAAGAATTGGAGCTGCGGGTGCGGGAGCGCACCGCAGAGCTGCAAAGACAATATAACCACCGCAAATTTCTGGCCCGGAGTCTCGTGGATCTGGTGGAAAGGGACCGATCGGATATTGCCATGGCCTTGCACGACCATGTCGGCCAGTTGCTCACAGCCCTGAGAATGGACCTTGAAGGGATCAAAACAGAAATACCTGGGGGCCATCTCAGAGAACAGGTAGAATCGAGCGTGAAAAAGCTGGTGGAATTGCTCCAGTTTGTCAGAAATATCTCACGGGATCTGCGGCCGAGCTCTCTGGATACGGTGGGTTTGATTCCGAGCATGAGGAGTTTATTGGATGCTATCAAATTGAATTCCGGAATCAACACGACCTTCTTTACGAAAGGAATTCCGGAACGGCTTCATCCTGACAAGGAGCTCGCCCTCTATCGTATCCTTCAGGAATCCATGAACAATATCGTTAAACACGCTGATGCGGATAAAGTGTTTGTGAATTTCACGCTCGGGGACGAAACGATCCACCTGAGCGTGGAAGACAACGGGGCAGGCTTTGATTACCAGGAGACAGCTCGAGCCATTGGTTCGCAGAAGGGTCCGCTTGGGTTGAACATTATGAAAGAGCGGGCCGCACAGGTAGGTGGAGACCTGTGGGTGGAAACCGAAAAGGGGAAAGGCACCGTGGTGGTTGCTCAAATCCCTCTGAGACACGAACCCATAGTAATGGATCAAGAGCCCTGAGGCCTTGAGAAAGGCTGTCAGATTGTCGTGCAACCCAATTCGACTCAATTCCCCCCCCACCCCCCTCAAGGGGAAAACAGGGACTCTGATCTCGACCGAGATGCGAAATCCGGATGTCATGTCCCAAAAAGTATTCATTCACGGGTATTGCTTTCAGCCCCGGCACCTGCCCCCTTCCCACTGTCTGTTTCTTACTACCGCACCCCCTCCCCGCCGAGGCGAGCCCATCATGGGCCGCTGGGCAAGGGGAGGGGATTCGCTGATGGAGCGTTGTTGCAGCTCTATCGTTTGCCCATCATCTCCTTTTTCAGGTCCTGGTCGACCCAAATGTACTTGGGGTAACCGTAGTTGGTGCCATAATAACCCACTATCCATTCACCATTGTACCCTTTGACCCATGGCTGCCAGGGCCGGTAGGTGTAAGGCGTTGGAAACTGAAGAAAATATGCCTGGTCGAGAAGGTGCGGGATGATTTCTCTCATTACCCGGCGCTTCTGCCCGGTGTTGAAATAGTTGGCGTTGACCTTTTGATAGGCTTCATTGATCAACGGGTCGTCTATCATGCTCGCGTTCCACTGAAGGCCCTTGGCGAATTCGCAGAATCTGAAAGGGATTCTGGTTCTGGCATATTCTGCAATCATCTGTCCGTGCGACTTGCCGTAAAATATGGAAGAGAACACACCCGACTCCTTGACCACGATATTCATGTCGACTCCGATATTCTTCTTCCAGTATTCCTTCACAATTGACAGCAGGTCAACATGAGCCGAGGTGCAGATCACTTCGCACGTGAAGCCTTCAGGATACCCGGCCTCTGTGAGCAGCTTCTTTGCCTTTTCAGGATGATACTGGTAAAGCTCCTGCGTTGTCGGGGGCAAGGTTTCCAGAGGCCAATGAATGTCGTTCAGCTCGGTGATGGAACCGGCAGGAAAGGCAGCAAGGTCGGCGTCTCCCCGGTAGAAGTCCTTCCTTATGGCCTCGTCGTCCACCGCCATGCACAATGCCCGTCGGACCCTGATATCGTGCCAGGGCAGGTCGGGTTTGTCCACTCGCCATTTGATTGCCTGCGGTGTGCCCAGGAACCGCGCCCACTTGAGATGGGGATTGGTCTCCTTCATTTTTTCCGCATCCTCCGACACGATTCCGGTATAGCCACTGATGGTGTCGATCTTGGCTGTCCGCAGCGCGGCCTGGATCGT
>ENA-OSEO01001754-OSEO01001754.1-sediment-metagenome-genome-assembly--contig:-NODE-1754-length-36279-cov-5.734158_pt1 | contig 36279 bp, 18 predicted proteins | sample MGYA00237883_ERZ534232 | MGnify/ENA metagenome assembly ERZ534232 | reverse complement strand
GTAACCCGGTCGCCTTCATTGAGGGATTTAAAACCTTCTGCCTTGATTCCGGAATGATGAACAAACACATCCGGCCCGTCTTCCTGCTCAATGAATCCGAACCCTTTTCGATCGTTAAACCATTTTACTGTACCATTGGCCATAATCGCATCCTCCTTTCATAAATTTCAATGTCTCAAACTGGAGGATGCCGCATCGGCAAACGAATGATTCCTTCAGAACGAAACTGTCCCGCCTTGTTTAACGCAGGACTTGATTGATTAAGCCTGATTGTAGCCAGTCTTCAAATAGAAAGCAAGAAAATTATTTATTTTTTAGAACCTCTCTAAACTTCTTCCCCTGCTGTCACTCCGCATAGAGTGTGGCAGCCTCCTTCTGGGCGACGGACAACCTTTTGGCGGCATCTTTCTTTTTGGACTGGCTCAGGCGGTCGGCGTCAACGAATTCGACCGCCTTGACCTCGCAAAACCGGGCGCACTGGGGATCGCCGCCGCACAGATCGCACTTGAGAATCATCTTGCCAATATTATCGTAATTCCGGGCGCCGAACGGACAAACCGTCACGCAGGACCGGCAGCCGATGCATTTATCATAGTCGATCACCACGCACCCGGTGATTTCGTCGCGTGACGTGGCCTTGACCGGACAGACGCTGATGCAGGGCGCATCTTCGCACTGCTGGCAGGTCATGGGAACATACAGGCCTTCGGACTCCCACTTGACCACCTTGATGCGGCTGCGGGCCGGGTTTGATACGCCGTTGTGGGATACCGAACAAACCAGTTCGCACAGCCGGCAGCCGGTACATTTCTGATAATCTATCTTCAGGACTTTCTCCATTGGTTTTTTCCTCCTTTGCAGCCTATATGAGACGGGACGGTTCTTGGTCCAGACCCAGGCGTTTGAGTGTCTCCGGTGTGGGTACGCCGTCTTTGTCCCAGCCATGGTGCGCATAAAACTCATCGATCATTTTCGCGAACTTTTTGCGGTCGATTTTGGCGCCGATAACATCCGGCGCCCCCCGCCGGCAGGGCTCGTCATAGTAACGATGGTTGAGGGTGTCGCCCTTTTTCAGATCGTTTCGGGTCAGGCCCTCCCGCAGGTTGAACAACCGTTCGATATTGTTGCATCGTTCGGCGATGTCCCAAAGATCCCTGGGCGTAAATTCCAGGCCGGTGTTGTAATACAGCACCTTGGGCCAATCCTCGAAATTCGGCAGGGTTGCCCCTAAAAATGTCGTGTGATACTTGCAGATCCCCAGACAGTCAACCGCCATATAGCAGTTTTCCTGCCAGAACACCTGCCAGGGCTTACCGATATATTCGGTATGCTCCGAGCTCAAGGGTCCGTCATAGGGAACGGGGTTGCTATAAATCTTGCGCAGAACCGCTTCCGGCAGATGGTACAGATCGATGGCCGGACGGCTTCTCAAATGATCGGAACCTCTGGAGGCCGTGGCGATATTGAGCGCCAGTCCCGGAGTGGCCCGCTCATCGGAATGCAGGTTGTTCATGCCTTTGACCTGAATAAGGTAGTCAAAAGAATTCTTTCCGATCTTCTCGGATGCAGGAATGCCGCCGTCAGCCAGGGTATCTCCCAGCCAGCCGTCCCGAAAACAGATGCGACGCACCATCTCCAGCAGGGCTTCATCATTGCCGAACCTCAAGTCCAGGCCGTCGGTCTCTTTCGGCGTCAGGATGCCCAGCTCAAAAAGCTCCATGGCCCATGAAATGATGCTGCCGATTTCCAGGTTGTCCACTCCCCACTGATCCACCAAATGGTTGCCGGTTAGAACCGTCACGGCGCTTTTGCAATCGGGCTCGCCGCCGAAGGCGCCCTGGGAGGTGTATTCCGGGCCTTCATCATATTTGCCGGCATACGGACCCGATGGAATCTTGTACTGGGCGCGGCAATGCACCTGACAGCCGAAGCAGCCGGTCATGTGGTACGGCCCCATGGTTTCGGTACAAATTTCGTCGATGCGCTCGGGCTCGATGTCATCGGCGTATTCGCACTGATTGTACTGGAAATTGCGGGTTCTGACGCCACCCCAGGAATTGGTGGCGCCCCAGATAAAAGGCGTCCCCAGGGTCCCCTGGGTCTGATTGACCTTGGCGCTGGTGATCTGATCGATGAAGCGCTTGTTAAACTCCAGGGCGTCCATGGGGTGGGCGATCTTGATGTCCAGGGTTCCCCGGACAGCAATGGCCTTGAGATTTTTGGAACCCATTACCGCCCCCATGCCGGTCCGGCCGCCGGAATTCTTGATCCCCGTCATGACGTTGGCAAATCTCACCAGGTTCTCGCCGGCAGGACCGATTACCATGCTCTTGATTTCATCATCATCCAGTTCCTTGCGAATGGCCCACTGGGTTTCAGTGGTGGTCAGGCCCCATAGCTTGGCGGCATCTCTGATTTCGATTTTTCCGTTATGAATCCAGATATAAACCGGTTTTTTGGCCTTACCCTTGATGACCAGATGATGAAAACCGGCCCACGCCATCTCCGGCGCAAAAAAGCCCCCCATATTGGCGCTGCCCAGCAGATTGGTCAGGGGAGATTTGGCCATGACATGCGTCCGGGCGGTCGCCGAGGCGCAGGTTGCCGTCAGAATGCCGCCGCTGACCATCAGCACATTTTTCGGTCCCAGGGGATCCACCCCTTTCGGGGTATGGTTGTACAGCAGATAGGCGTCCAGTCCCCTGCCGCCAAGAAATTTTTTGCGGACTTCAATTGGAATCGGTTTGGTTTCAATCTTTCCGGTGCTCAAATCAATATATGCAATCTTGCGGTTTAATGCCATTTTAACTTTCCTCCTTTTGCGATAGCTTTTCTGCGGCTGCTTGCTGCGCGATTTTCCGGTTCACATCCCAAACCGGTCCGCGGATCCGCGGAAAATCGGGCCGGATCCATGCCACCCGAAATTCAAGGCCACAAACCGGGCACTTGACATGGTGGGATCCGGCCGTCGGTACCAGGCGCCCCATACAGCTGGGGTTGTGGCACCTGAACTTGCCGTAGGTCCGCGTTTTGCGCAGACTTTCCGCTCCCGAAATCTTATCTTTCTCGATTGTCATAGTTGTCTCCTTTCAAATTTGTTAGGGGTCGGGGATCAGGGATCGGCAACAATCATGAGACATCAGACCCCGAAACCCAAGCCCCTGATCCCTGATATCCATTTACCTTGCCAGCCGCCTCAGGGTGTCCAAATATTTATTTTTCTTGCAGCGCGGGCAGGTGGACAGCAGCGCTTCAATTTCCTTTCGATTTTCCAATTTCACCAGATAGGTCAATTCATTTTTAGGCATCAGATATTCACCGCAATCCGGACACATGACCGCGTAGCGGGTATGCCCCTGCTGCAGCATATAGGTTCTCAGGGCCGTCATAAAACTTTGAAACAACACCCCGCTGGGGCAATAAAACGTGCATTCCTCGCAGGTCAGGCAAAACCAGAAGGCTTCGTCTCCGACCCGCTCGGGTTCAAACAAAAGCCGTTCCACAATGGCCCGGGAGGACCGGCCGTAATCATAGCTGCCGTAAAGCCCCACCATCGGGCAGACGGCACTGCACTTGCCGCACTCCAGACACAGGTTCAACTGATAATCCTTCTTAAACTTTTCGATGATATCCCGGTCAAATGCCGGCATCTTTTTTTGGATTTGCAATTTCACCAGCCTGTTTCTGAAAATTAATCAAAACTTAAGGTTAAGTACGTTATGATTAACAAGTAACGAGTAACAAGTGACATAGATCGTCCAATTATTTAACTCCTTACTCGTCACCGACCTATCAGCCTTCAGCCTATTTCTATCCCCGGTGTCCCTCCATGCCGGCGCCCACCATCGCCAGGATTTGCTCATCCGTGAATCCTTTCAGCTGAAGGGCGCCGCTGATGCACGAGGCCACACATAATCCGCAGCCTTTGCACTCGGTCGAATTGACCCGGGCAATTCGGATCATTTCGCCATCGGCGTTTCTGATTTCGGCCCAGTTGACCGCGCCGAAAGGACAGATCGCAATACACCGGCCGCAGGCGGAACATCGCAGGGGGTCGACCTCCGAAGTATAGGCTTCGGTTACCACCTGCCGGCGCGCCATGGGAACGGCCGCCTTGGCCGCTGCGGCATACCCCTGGGCAACGCATTCCGCTATATCGGTGGGATAGCGGGCGCACCCCGCGATGAAAATGCCGTCGGTGGGAAACTCCACCGGCCGAAGTTTTTGGTGCGCTTCCATGAAAAACCCTTCACTACCGATGGGCGCTTTTAACATCCGGGACAGCCGGAGGTTATCCGCTGCCGGAACCAGCGGTGTTGTCAGAACCACCAGATCGGTCTCCAGGACGACCTTTTTACCTGTCAGTTCATGGTAAACCGTTACCTTCCCGGCTTTTTTTTGCGTGCCCGAAATTTTAGGCGGTCTGTCCGGACTGAAACGGATGAATTGAACCCCCAGGGAAAGGGCTTTCTGATAATATTCCTCAAAAATTTTTCCACATGCCATTACGTCCCGGTGTAAAATCGTCACTTGGGTCCGGGGCTGCGCCGCCTTCATCAGGCTTGCATTTTTCATGGCCGTGATGCAGCAGAATCGGCTGCAATAGGGCCGGTTTTCCTCACGGGCGCCCACACAATTGATCATGACGACCTGTTTCACACCGCGGTGTTTATTCTTTAGACGTCCCTCCAATTCCAGCTGGGTAACCACATTGGCATAGCGGCCATATCCGAAGAGCCTTTGAGGCTTGAGTTCCTCCGCACCGACCGCAACAATAATGGTGCCGATCGTTATCTCTTCGGTTTGTTTTTGAGTCTGCACCGCAGCATTGAAATTTCCGATAAACCCCTTTACTTCTGCTACCTCCGCCTGAAGGTAAATGTTTATGTTGTCATGCTGATGAACCGCATCAATCAGCGGCGTCAGAAAACCGGCCGCTGGTTCATCGGACGGAAAAAGGGTGTTGACGTCCTGCAACATCCCCCCCAGCCTCTTTTTCTTTTCAACAAGTTCCACCCGATACCCCTGATTGGCCAGGGTCAATGCTGCTGAAAGACCTGAAATGCCACCGCCGACAACCAGCGTTGCCGGCGTTACCGCTGTAAACTGATCCTGCTGAGCGGTCAATAGGCCGGCCTTGGCCACCCCCATGCGAACCAGGTCTTTGGCTTTGGCGGTAGCTTCCAGCGGCCTGCCCAGGTGAACCCAGGAGCAATGCTCCCTGAGGTTGACAAATTCAAAAAGATATTTGTTGAGTCCGGCGCGCTCGCAATTTTTTTTAAAAAGCGGCTCATGGGTCCGCGGCGTGCAGGAGGCCACCACCACCCGGTTAAGATCATGCTCTTCGATCTTTTTACGAATCGCCGAAAGACCGTCCTCTGAGCAGGTATAGAGATTTCCCTGGGCGCAAGCAACATTCGGCAGCGCTTCAGCGTACCGTACCACCTCAGGCACATCGACCGTACCCCCGATATTGGTTCCGCAGTTGCAGATAAATACACCGATTTTAAGAGACATCACTCAACCCTTTGCCAGAACTTCCGCCGCCTTGGCGGCCGCCGCCGATGCCCGCACGACCGAATCAGGCACATCCATGGGAGACTGGCAGAACCCGCATCCGAAAACCCCCTCGCGGGTGGTGCCGAAGGGGTGCTTTAACTGCTGCGGACTGACGATAAAACCATAATCGTCGATTTCAATGCCGAGCTTTTGAGCCAGCACAGCGTTGCCGACGCTCGGCATGAGCGCCTGGGCCAGAACAACCATGTCAAACTCCCGGGCTTCCAATTTTCGGTTGACGGTATCCTCAAAATGGATAACCGGATTGTGGGTGGCGCTGTTTTCGGTCACCCGGCCCGGCCGGGCGCGGATGTATTCCACCTGGTACTGGCCCTTGGCCCTCTGGATATACTCCTGAAATCCTTTTCCCACCGCCCGCATGTCCATATAAAATATGGTGGAGGACAGGTCCGGATAATGTTCCCGGGCCAGCACGGCTTCCTTGGTGGCATGCATGCAGCACACCGCCGAACAATATTTCTGATGACGAATATCCCGTGACGCCACACATTGGATAAAGGCCAGACGTTTCAGCGACTTTGCGTCCGATGGACGCTTTAAATGTCCATGGGTGGGTCCGGATGCGCAGATCATCCGTTCAAACTGCATGGCCGTAATGACATTGGCGATTTTGCCCCAGCCGTATTCGGTCAAGGCCGAGACATCATACAGATCAAGCCCGGTTGCCAGAATCACGGCGCCTACATCCAGTTCGATGGACCGGTCCGTCTGTTTAAAATTGACCGCTTGGGCCTTGCAGACCCGCACGCACTGATAACATTCCGAACACACCCCGCAGGACAGGCATCGCCCGGCCTCGGTTTGAACCTGCGCTTCGGTGAAACCGAGCTGGACTTCGGAAAAATTTTTCCGTCGCCGGTTCGGCGCTAGCCGCGGCATCCGGCTGCGGGGGATGCGATCATACCCTTCGGTGGGTATATCCTGAATGGCCTGCAGGCGGATGTCGCGATTTTCGCGAAGGTCGACCCCGCGGATATACCGGTCGATGGATACGGCCGCCTGTTTGCCGGCCTCAATCGCTTCGATAACCGTTTTCGGTCCGCTGACGGCGTCGCCGCCTGCAAAAATATCCGGCGCATCGCTCTGCAGCGTGACCGCATCCACATTCAGGGTACCCCAGTCCGAAAGGGTGCAGGCGCATTCCGGCCCCAGGCAGGACCAGTCGGATTCCTGCCCGATGGCGGAAATGACCCCGTCCACCTTGATGACAAATTCCGATCCCTCCCGGGCAACCGGCCGCCGGCGTCCGCTTTCATCCGGATCACCCAGTTTCATTTTCAAACACGCAATGGCGGCAACCCGGCCGGCATCCCCGATAATCCGGGTCGGGGCGGCCAGGGTCAGAATTTGGATCCCCTCTTCCCGGCATTCCTCGATCTCTTCCGGATTGGCCGGCATTTCCTCGAGACTTCGGCGGTAAATAATAAGAGGCTTTTGGGCGCCGAGGCGCAGGGCCGTCCGCACCGTATCCATGGCGACATTGCCGCCGCCGATGACCGCAATGCGCTTGCCGGCAAGATCCATCGGTTTGCCGAGATTGACATCCCTTAAAAAGTCAACTCCGGGATATACCCCCTCCAGATCTTCGCCCTCTATCCCGATCTTTTTGCATTCCTGTGCCCCGATGCCCAGGAAGATCGCACGGCAGCCTTCCCGGCGGAGCTGTTCGATCGTAAGGTCCCCGCCCACATCCACCCCGGTGCGAATCTCAACGCCCATGTCCCGGATCACTTGAATCTCGGCGGCAATCACCTCTCTGGACAGGCGATAGTCCGGAATGCCGACCGACAGCATTCCGCCGGCAATGGGGAGCTTTTCGTAAATGACGACACGATATCCCTCCCGGGCCAGATAATAGGCGCAGGAAAGTCCGGCCGGTCCCGAACCGATGACGGCAACCTTTTCATCCCGCCGGGTTTTGATTTCAGGGATATATCTTTTTTCGGCGTAAAGTTCTCTGTCCGCGATAAAACGCTTGATGGAATCGATGGCGACCGGCTCGTCGAGCTGTCCGCGGGTACAGACCGATTCACACGGGTGATGGCAAACCCTTCCGCAGATGGCCGGGAGCGGATTTTCTTCCTTGATCAGCTGCAGGGCTTCGTCATACCGGCCCTGGGCCGCCAGCGCGATATACCCCTGCACGCTGATATGGGCCGGACAGGCGGCCTTACAGGGTGCTGTTCCGCGCCGGCTGATGGTAAAGGTTGACGGAACAGCCTGGGGAAAGAACTTGTAGATGGCCTTGCGCCGGCCCAGCCCGGCGTTAAAGTCGTCACTGACCGTGACCGGGCACCCCTCAAGGCAGTCGCCGCAGCCCACGCACTTGTCTGCATCGATGAAACGGGCCTTCTGGATAATGCGAACCTTATATTTCCCGGCCCGACCGGTCAGTCTGTCGAGTTCCGAGTAGGTCAGCAGCTTGATTTTCTCATGATTGGCGCATTCGATCATCTTCGGGGCCAGAATGCACATGGCACAGTCATTGGTGGGAAAAGTCTTGTCCAGCTGGGCCATGCGACCGCCGATGCTGGGGGTCTTCTCCACCAGATACACCTGTATCCCCATGTTGGCCAGGTCGATGGAGGCCTGCATTCCTGCAATTCCGCCTCCGACAACCAGAACTGCGTTGTGATTCACGGTTGCAATCCCCATGTGGAAAGCTTTCGAAAAATTTTGTAAGAAATCCCGGCCCGGAGGACCCGGATTTCTTAGCCTGAACAAAACGCCCGGCAGCCTTTGCCGGTCTTTTTGAATACGTTTCAGTTGATCCTGTTGTTGCAGGGTTCATTATCATGAACAATTATGTTATCAAACAATACCAACTTTTATGGCCTTGTCAAGAAAAAAAATACCCATTTAATCCTTTTACATTATACAAAAATAAGCATAACCATCTAAAAATAGTATTGACAAAAAAACAGGAGGGCTGTAGTATTAATTAAAATAAAATTCAGTATGGTGAACAATGCCGCCGAAATATCTTGCTCCATCCGTTACAAAAGCGTTTGAGATTTTGAGACTGGTCACTCAATCCGGCCGCGGGCTGAAAATCAGTGAGTTGTCCAAAGAGCTGGAAATCGGTAAAAGTACGGTCCACGGCATTACCGCCGCTTTGGAAGAACTGGGCGCCGTCATGCGCGACCCCGCCACCAAACGGTATCGCCCGGGACTTACGCTTCTGGAGCTGGGCAAGGCCGCCCATTCTCAGTTCGATTTAAAAGACATGGCCCGGCCGGTGATGGAAAACCTGATGGAAGTCACCCAGGAGTCTGTCTTTCTGGGAGTGCTCAACGCAGAGCACATCACCATACTGGATATCGTCGAATCACGCAATGACCTTAAAATCACTTCCCCGGTGGGAACAACCCTTCCGCTGATGGCCGGCGCAGCCGGCAAGGTTTTCCTGGCCGAAATGAATCCGTCGCGGGCATCCCAAATGATTCGATCCAAAGGAATCCCCCGCTATACGGACAATACCGCCACCGATCCGCAGCAGTATCTTTCCGAGATTGAAAAGGTCCGCCGGGCGGGGTATGCCGCGGATTATGAGGAATATATCCCCGGCGTCAGGGCCGTCGCCGCGCCGATCCGTTTAAACCGGCATTTCAGCGCCGCCATCTGGGTGGTGGGGTTTAAAATGACCCTTGACGATGATAAAATGAAGGCGTTGATAACGGCCACCAGGGAAGCTGCGGAAAGCATCAGCCGTAAATTCGAGGAACAGCAGCTTATATAGCAATGGAGTAAAACCTGTGAAAATCAAAATCGAATCGCTGGGTTTGCCGATGCTGGCAAAACTCATCGGAAAAAAAACCGAAATCGATCTTCCCGCCGGAACGGTTACGGATCTGGTAGCTTTTCTTACAAAGCGCCACGGCCAGTCGATGCAAAAGGCCCTCCTGGATAATGACGGCAAACTGGATTTAACCATTCAGGTGATGCTGAACGAGGAAGGCATTCTAAACCGCGACCAGTATTCGAAGCGGGTCCTCAAAGACGGGGACAAGGTGATATTCATGATATTAGTCGGCGGCGGATAGGCCGCGGAAATTCACAATCAATTATTCTCTTATCACAGGTTCGAAGGAAACTGTGATTGATAGTATATATCACAAAATGAAAAGGCTGGAGGAATCAGATAATCAATATGTCAATAATTGTTCCATCTATCCTTTATTCTATTATCAATATCCCTCCTGCGATTGATTCCGTTTCTATGCTGATTTCCTTCTTTTTTTCTAATTCTTGTAACTGTTTTTGCTTTTTATTAATTAAATTGTCCCTCTGAGCTGTTTTCATCCGAATGATTCTCTCATCTGCCTGTCGCTGTTTGAGTTTGAGTAGTTGTACATCAAGCTGACTGATCAGCAAATCATTTGTTTGATTTAGGCTTGACAATCGGATATCAATCAAGCGCCTATTTTTTAATGACAAATTACTTCTTAAATTTTCGCAATGACTATTAAATGCTTCCATTGTAACACGGATATATCCTTGTAACTTATGGTCGTCAAATTCGATCTGATTGTTTTTACAATCTTGATAATCGATTAAAAAAAAGTTTTCAGACAAATCACGATCAATAGATAGGTCTACGGTTTTTACCACCGTCGGATAAAGGCTTAAGGATTCAGAGTACCCGGATATTTTTATAAAATATATGACAAAATAATAAACACCTTTGGAGTAATCATTTGAACTGCATTTTAACTTGGCGACAAAACTCTGATCTAATGAATCTTTGTAAAAATCATAGATTGAATGAGTGATTGGATGTGTGACACTGGCAAACTCAATTTCCTTGTTTTGACAGGCAAGTTCTTGAGAAAAAGTCAATGTAAACCCTTCTGGGTTTCTAATTTTTGCGGTTAACGATCTTTTATTGCTCACACTGCTGTATCTATATATAATATTGTGTATCAAATAATCCTGTAGGGATTGGTTAGGTAAAAAATGGTATTCATCCGTATTCTTTGTTGTCTTTTTTAATCTAGAACCTCTAAAGTTATCCTCAATAAATTGTGAATACAAATTTTCCAATTCTCTACCTGTAACAAACTTTCGTTCCTCTCCAATCTTTGTTATCTGTTCCGAAAAATAATCATCTTGGCCTAATATTTTTTCACGTTCTTCGTCAAATTTATCATTGTTCCGCTGTTTTTCGATAATTTTATCGGCTATCCTTTCCAATTCCTGTTCAATTTGATATTTTGTCAAATCGACATTAAATATGCTATTTCTGATTCCAGTTAGTTCTTCTCCCAAAATGGCCTCTAAATCACCTAATGATTCCTTAAATATTTCTATTCTTTGATAGAGTCTTTCTAATATAATTTCTTCAATCGTTTCTTTGACTGAAAAATTATAAATTAATATCTTTTTCTCTTTTTGCCCCAATCGATCAAGCCTACCGATGCGCTGCTCTATTCGCATCGGGTTCCAAGGCAGATCATAATTAAACATGCAATTACAAAATTGCAAGTCCAAACCTTCTCCACCAACTTCTGATGATAATAGAATATAATTTTTTTCTGACTTCTTAAAATCAGTGATAACTTTCTCTCTGTCCTCGAAATCAACATCCCCATGAATGACTCCAACCTGAACATCACTTCTGTTGTTTAAAATGTTTTTATTTAAATAATTTAATGTGTCCTTAAAAAATGAAAAGACTAAAATCTTTTTAATACCCTTACTTAATAGCTCATTTATGCTGGTAATAAACATGTCGAATTTGGTGTCTTTTCCTTTGATGTTCTTACCCAATTCGACCAGATATATAATCTCCTTAATGTCCTCCTCAGTCAGCTTGGAATAATTTTCGACATCTTTTTTAGTGAAATTTTCCGTCTCGTAAGTATCGATTTCATCATCTTCATCATAGCTGACAAAACGTCCAATCTGTAATATTCGAACAAAATAATCGTATAAGGCGGGCAGGCAACTGGCAGCTCTTCTTCGGCTCATGACGGTGAGAAACGGAATTTCATAACCCATTTCAGAAAGGCGCTTTGACCGATTTTTGGCATACTGATATACAGCATTATAAAAATATAACTCCTCTGGTTCCAACTCAACGGATATCACATAAGGTTCCCGAACCGGGAATTGTTCAGGAAAGTCCCTTTTTTTTGTTCTGGTAACGACATGGCTCAATGTGTTCAGTTCTTGGAGGTTGAAAACCAATTTAACTCTGTCTTCTCTTGTGATGCTATCCTTTTGTTCTAAAGTCGCCATCACTTCTTCATATATCGGATTGTCGATAAACCTATCTCTCAGCGCTAAGTTTTCAAGATTTGTTAAGATATCACGCGCTTCATGATACAATTCACCTTTAATTTTGGAAATGGATTCATTTATAAATTTATTTGGCTCGATAATAATGTTAAAAACGCGCTCATCGGCAAACTCCTGGGGTAAGAGCAGGTGCATGAGGTTGTATAAATTTTTATTGCTGATGTGGATGGGTGTTGCGGTTAATAATATCATGATATTTGATAACGATGACAAGAGCTCACCCAGGTGGTAGGTCTGGGTTTCTTCATTTCTGAAGTGATGAGCCTCATCGATAATTATTAAATCAAAGTCCGGCTCATACTCGATTATAATGTCAATATATTTTTGTAACCTCAGAAGCGGTAATGAGATAATACCTCTAAAGTAGTTTTGGTTCGGCCAGTCCCTGACACAGGAGACGAACTGTTCACCGCTCAAGATGGGAAAAAACTCATCGAATCTTGACTGCATTTCATCTTGCCATTTACGTTGAAGCAGGTAGGAAGGGCATATGATCAATACCTTTTCAAGATGTTTTAGTCGGGCTTTCATCTCTGTGTATATGATACCAGCTTCTATTGTTTTACCCACACCAACCTCATCGGCGATTAAAATACGATGGTAATTGGCATTTAAAAATTTAATAAGAGGTTTGAACTGGATGGCATAAAATTGCGTCCGGGATGCCAGATAAGAGTACAAATTTGCTGTTATTGGGATTTGAATTTTTTTTAGGGTTAAAAAAGTGTTGAATTTTTTAACATCAACAAATTCATTGGCTAATATTTTTTCAATAATGCTTGAAGGTTTGTAACCAGGTGATACAAGATAGGGTTCGGCGATTTGCTTCGTGTCCGTAGCGTTAAAAAACACTGTGTAGACAAAATCGGATTCGTCCAATCGATCGATGTGAGTGACAATACCCACTCTTTCGGTTTTTCCTATCACCTGCACCTGATCACCTATGTTAAATTTACTTGGCATGTGACCCCTTGTTTTAAATTTAAAAATCATTGTTCTATATATAAATTTCCACTTCGTAACTCTTGAGGGATCTTGTGGTTTGACTTTTGGCATTTATGTAAATCAAATCAAATACGAAATGAGACAGGTCCCAGTCATTGGTGACATTTAAAAAATTTCCTTTACTGATGTCGCGTATCCCGGTCTTCCTGAATGTAACTATACCACCGTCACAAGTCTGTCCTTCGCACATGTCTGGGCGGCCGTTGGCCAAACACCACTGGTGAAAATTGCATCTTACTCTCTGTTCATTTTCCTCTTTTATCCTAAAGACTTTACTTTCATTTTTTATTTTTATCAAATTGCCAGCTTCAAATGGTATGGATGGGATTTCCCACGAATTGCCTCCTCCAACTGAAAACCTCCAATCGCATCTTTTTATCATTCGTTCCGCCTCCGCTTCAGGCATGTTTGAAAAATCCATTTTTAAAATTAACGTGCCGTTGGAGTCAGTGACGGTGACTTTTGGAAACACACCGAATATCTGATCTTGAACAAATTTGATCGTCAACTTATCACTCCTGTTATACAACAGACCTGTCAAGCAAATTAGTGGCTCTTCTTTTATCATGTCATAAAAAATCGCGAGCGTCGCCGCATGAAATCGATCGAGTCTGGGGTCATAAATGGCTTCCCCTTCCCTGACATTTCGATCCAGCACATTTAAAAATCCCCCTGTGTTTTGGTTCCAAAGCTTGTATTTATTCACCTGAAGACCGGACATTTCAATGAAGTGATCGTACTTTGCCAGACCCCTTGAAACACCAGTCAATGCGGTTTCGATTCCACCGGTGCTTTTTGGATCTAGTTCAACAATTCTTTCTTTCCCAAAAATTTCGATTAAATGCTGCTGAATCGCTGGTATCAAGGAGCTCCCTCCGGACATGATCACCTTGTCGATATCTTCATAAGCATCCAATTTTGCATCTGATAGGCAGTCTTCAATGCACGCATCGATATCCTGGAGAAGATCTTTTAATATGTCTCTAAATTCTCTTCTGTCGATATCAACTACAATGCCACTTATGAGTCTGTCCTGAACTCTGTCTTGCAGTGACAATTTGATTTTAATGCTCTCAATCTGCTGGTCCTCAAAATATTTTCTTGATGAATCCAGATCGTTGTATGTTACTTGATAGCCTCTATATTTATTCATTAAGTGTTGTTTTAAAGCGTCGTCAATATATCTGCCCGCCTTGTCCAAACAGCTCAATCCCAAAAGCCTGACAGGTAATACATGCAAGCCAATCTGTTCATATTCCAACAATGCAAGGTCTAAGGTTCCTCCACCATAGTCAAATATCAGCACCTTTTTATCACCTGTAGAAATTTTTTCATTAAAACAATATGACACTGCAACCGGTTCTGGAATAAACGTGGTTTTCCACATAACTGACCGATATGTTTCTGCATATGGACTGGACTCCTTTACAGACTCAAGCAGTCGAAACCGATAATGGGCTTTTGCGTTTAGGGGGATCCCTATCAGATATCCGTCGCAGTCTTCACCCATTCCTGACAACGTGTCATGGCTTTTTGCTAAAATATCAGCCAAAAATGAATTAATCCCCCGCATGATTTGAGTTTTTGAAAACGATGCCCCGAAATGGAGGCTTCTTTCCGACTCGCTCCAGATTGGCTGCTGCAAATGATAATCATACCCAACAATGACAGGCTTATCTTTAACCTTTATAACGCTTCGAAGTTGGGTTTCGTTGAGATAGGGTTTAAAGGAGTCAATAAATGTGTTGTCGGTTGGATGCGCAGTGTATTCAGATTCAGCAATTGAACCAATTTTGACGGTGTCACCTAACAAAGCGCAGCTTCTTAAAATGCTGTCATAAGGTTCATTTCCGGTTGAAACCTTTACATTCACAACTTCTTCAGTAATTCTATCTAAAATTGCTGCAGATGAATTTGAAGTGCCCAAGTCAATACATATCTTCATGAATGTCTCCCAAGGGTATAATTATTAATTTTTTGATTCCAAAAATGCCTCTCTTATCGTCTCGTCCGATGGCAGTTTCAAGCCGAGAGTTATCACCTGGTATTGACCGGTCTCTTTTTGCGAAGGAAGCACTTTGTGTCGCCTAAGGTCCAATTTGTCTTTGGACACGATCTCCCCGGGCTTGTTGAATATTCGCACTAGCCCCATTTTTGCGAGGCTCTCACTCATCTCATAATACCCAAACAAGTTGATTTCAATTTTTTCTAAATACTCCCCTATCAATCTACCGATCTCTTTGAGCTTGTTGTCCCGGGACGAACGAATTTGCTTCAACGCCAGTTGATGTTCGCTGTGCAGTCGAAACAACATTTTGTTGGTTGTGTTCCACAACACCTTTTCATCTTGAAACAATTTGAGCAGGCGATCTGCGTAGGGCAATTGATCCAACACAAAATCGATCAAACGGTATGTGAACCATTCCAGTTTTAGTTTTGGGATGTCTGAGGCTTCCTGTAAAAGCTCGTCAAACTTGTTGTTATTATACCTCCCCTCCACAAATGTCTGAACGATGTGATCTCGCTGGGTCATCGATAGCGATGAAACCTTGTTGACAAGGTCAATCAAAGACGTGGTCACGTCAACTCCAAACAATGATTCATCACACTGATTGGATTCAGTCTTTTCATTTTTACCGTCCGTCTCTTTTTTTACATAATCTGACAAAATGCCTAAGATTTTGTCGTAGTTTTCGGTGAGTAGCGGTTGATCACCAGCTCTCTGCTTTGCCCTGTTTAATTGAGGTAATATCTCACTGACTATGTGTTGCTGCATACTCTCATTAACCTCAATCAACCGATCTTCATTTTTTTTCACTTCGTTTTTTAAATGTGAGATGTGTATTAAAATATTTGTAAACATCTGTATTTTTTGATCCACAGTCAGTTGCTCAATTATTTGTGACAGATTCTCTTTGTTTGACACAACCTGATCCGCCCACTCGGTCCAGATAAATTTTCGATGTTTGTCGCCTCTTGATGAAAGCTGTAACGCCAAACCGATTGACTTGTTGGCATCGGGGTGGATTGAAATACAATTCTTGACGATTTTTGCTATCACACCTTCCGAGAGTTTCTCGGAGCTGTCAGGGTAACGATCACAAAAACTCTCTAAGAAATAATTGTTTGTCAAAATGTAGTCTTTCAGAAAAGACTTCTCTTTTTTTGCCTCCTTTTCCAAAATTTCAACAAGAGTTTCAAAAAAACAATCAACACTGGAGTTGTCTGCCTTTTCGGGTTTTTTTTGTATTAGGCTGAGGACCTGCTTGAAAACAAATTGAAAACGTACACCATCAATATTCTCAAGATATCCGCACAGGGCTTCTGTGGCCTTTTTAAGAGCCGGAGCAGAGTCCTTAATTAGTATGCTTGACAGTTTAGATTCCAGCGCCGTGTTTGACAAACCTTCTAACTCCTCGCTTTCAAGACGAAGAGAATCATCCGGCAGGATGGCATTTATGCGATCATGATATTTTTGGTAACGATCATCCTGGCTGAATTCTTTAAGACCTTTAATGGTATCTTCTTCAGGTTCTCGACTTAGAGATGCCAACAACAGCATGGTTTCAATTTTTATGTCAACATCATCATTTCCGACGTGCCATTTAATAAATTTCTCAAAATTTCCAAAATCGTTTTTAAATTTACCTTTCAATTGATTATATATCCAAATCAGCCGTTTTTTACTATTTTCGTCCTTGATGTGTTTGGGCGGGTTCAGAACACTTTTTAAGAACTTGCGCCGATACTTAATGTCCAAAGTGCCAAAAATCCGCTCGAGATACTCAATATCCTTCTGAGAGGCTAAGTTGCGTGCTATCAACGATTCTGTGCCGCCCGCTATTTTCCAGCCGCCGATCATCAGACTGTCCCCAATGGCCCTTTTGAGGCTGGATGAATAATCCTTAGTTGTTATCTGGCCGATTGCGCTGTAATTCTTCTCGAGCTGTTTACCAATCTTCTCAAATGAATCTCCAAGGTTATTTCTTAAATTTTTACAGACCAATCCCTGTTCGTCATAATCCAGTCCAATTAGTACCTCACAAAGTTTTGAAATGTTCACAGTGCTGTCAATTTTGGTCAAATTGCCAACCTGAAATGCACCTTCCGTCAATTGAATTTCTAAATGCGCCTGTTTGAAATCGTTCAATGTGTTATTGAGATCATCATTACTTATTTTATAACGGTTTGGTCGAAGCTGCTTCATGGGGTAATAAAAAGAGAGGTCTTTTAATCTTCGCATACAATCAAAAGCAGCCTGCGAGGATTTTTGAGTGCCCTTCAAATACAAATTGATCAAACTGTCTTTGTAATCTGGAAGATTTCTGTCTGCTATAATTTGACAGATGTGGGCTTTCAACTCGTCTCTGAAAGGTTGACGCAAGAACTCCTCAATGGCGACGGTACGGTTTCCATCAATCATCGACACCAATAAAGACTTGGCTTTCTCTAAAATGTCTTTTTCTGCACCCTGGAAATATTTTCTCAGTATCTTTCTCTCCGCATCTGAATATTCCTTTTGCTGAAGATCCAACACATCCTGAGCCCACTTGTCCAAACCGTGTATTTCGGACGGCTTTTTTCTCTGATCAGAATATTTTTGAAGATAATCTGTAATTTTTCCAAGCACTACATCAACAGGTTCATTTCCAATATTAAAAAAATCGACAAGTTGTTTTGTCCGAATATCTAATGTATGTTCATCCATCACTCATTTCCCCTGATGTATCTGATTTTCAAAAACCCATTAACATTCTCAAAAATTATTTACACCCCTTTGTTCTTGATTGTACCAACTTTGCATTCTGTCGGGTTACACTTAATTATAAACGCTATAGATTCCCTAAATTTTATCCTAAACTTTGTAATGAAATTCAATAACCGCTAATAGTTCCGCTACGATCTGGATACTACCTTTAATGTATCAATAGCTTCTTCGACACTGAAAGTATAGTTGGAATCCCATTTTGCTGGCTGACCACTGAAACGCCATGTTAGCACCCGTTCTATCTTTTCAATGATTTCGGGTCTTGCATAAATTGGCTTTCCTCGAACTGTCTCAATTCCTTAAACACTTCTGCCGATGACTCCTTGATTTCTTTCCACACCCTTCGGAAGGTGGGTTTCTCCAAATTCGACTGGATACCCTCAGCCCATTCCAACCAGGTAGTCGTTGTGATCCGACCTTTTTTTCTCAAAAATACTTGTTCATTGCAAAGATCAATATAGTTGTAGATTTGCTCGCGGACTATCGGAAAGACGTCTTCGCAAACAGTCTTGCCGAGAAGCGCATCAACTGGTATCTCCATCGCCAAAGAGCGATACTCAACATTTAATGAGTCTTCAAAGGATAGCTGTGCTATCCGTCGAGTTACCCAGAGTTGCCATGCAGCTACTGCAACGCCAATTGCAGTCGCTATGCCCGAGAGTGATGTCAGAATTGCTTGAATTGTCATTATGGTTATCGCCTTTGCTGAAGTGCTAAATTATACTTTTAATAAAAGAATTGTAGAAATTATTGACACGTAAATCCAGTTCAAATATCTAAAGGATGTCCCGCTTGCCCCCCGACCTTACCCGTTATATGCTCAACCCGATAAGTGTCTCTAACATGCCGTGACGGAAGAGGTCGAGGCGAGGGTTTCCTTTCAACGCAGTGAGGCTGAGATCAGTCAGGTCAAATGGAAACAGTGCGCCGTTTACTGCAATCTGCGGAAGCGACAGATTGGCCCCGTATTGAGAATGGAGCAATGCCTCGACTATCCATGCAATTTCCTTGGCGTTACGTGGTTTTATGACACGTCCACGAAGATAGATTCCCGGTTTCTTACCCTCCAGCAAAGCCCCTGACTCAAGAAAGGTACTGAGATTGTAGCGCACAGAGCGGTAGACGAAGTGACGGTCCCCAAACTGTTCGCGGATGCGGACATTGACTTGGGCGGCCTGGGCTTCGCCCTGCAAACGCAGAAGGCGGCCCGTTGCCTCGGCAACATGGGCAATGAACGGATAAGCGGCCATGCACATGCCCCAGTTGAGCAGAAAGGCGCTGTCTGCATCGGGTCGATGGCGGAACATCTTTAAAGCCTCGTTGCGGAGATCCGTGCAATAATCCGGCGGCTGGATCCAGACGCGATTCAGGTAAATGAAGACCTTCCGGACGGTCTCCTTGCCCTGATTTTCAAGAGCGATCTTTTCTTTAAGGCTGGTTTCAATTTCGTCGCTGGCGATGCCGGCTACGGTCATGCGAAGCGTTTCGGTGAGCCATGATGCCTGAACTTTGCGATTGAAACCGATATCGATTTTCTTTCTAATGGGCATATTCAATAAACCGCCTTTCTGCGGAATATTTCAATGAATGGAACGATAACCTCTTCCGGGCTTATCCCGCCATGGCTAATGACCGTCTGCCCTACCGGAACAAACGCCTTGTCCTGCGGCGCCAGGAGGCAATGGAAGTCCTTGGGCAATCCCTGGTGATCCCAAACGATGGTCTCCGGGAATGCCGATTGCACCGACGCGCGAAGCTTCGGGTCAGAGAAGATGCGGCAACGCTGCCCTTTCGTTTCGCTGAGCGCACCTTCTTTCGGGGTCCCGATACCCCGGGCTGCGATGTTTCCATGATCGGCGGAAATAACGACATGGAAGTTCTCGGCGAGGAGCCTCCGTATCAGGGCACAAAGGAAGCCATCCTCGGTCCAGATCTTGACCTGAGCAGCCATGCCGGGAGCGCCCACCTGGACGCCGTGCATGATCTCGTCGACTTTGAAAATGGTACAGGCCAGGGCTCGAACACGGTGATCCAGTATGGACTCGATCTTGTCGAGGTCGGCGGCTTCTCCGCGAAGCGCCTTGAATCCAACTTCGTCCAACTGGAAGCCGCGATCGGACCAGAACTGCCGCCAGCCGTATTCATCGCGATCGGCACGATAGATGCTTTCCGAAAAGTAAACAGGAATCTTCCCCGAAAAGGCCGCTTGCCGGGAAACGGGCGTGATCGTCGGGATCCACGCCATGATCGCATTTTCTTGCAAGCTTGCATCAACCAGAACCGGAGCCAGCGAATCCTTCAGGAGAAGCCATTGATCAATAGCTAAGCCATCTATCAGCAGGAAAGCGACTTTTGAGGCTTCTTTTTGCGCCAGGCGGTTTGCTAAAAATACCGGGATGTGATGGACCATGACCGGGTTTACCGCTGGATAATTGTAGATTCCGCGATAGGCGGTTGAAACCCAATTTGAGAACCGTTTGCCGATCATCCGGCGGAGTTCCGCATAGCGGGTTTCGTGGTCCGCTTTCAATGCCTGGGCATTCTCATTCCAAACACGCAGCATCTGACCGTATTGCAGGGAAAAGATCAACCATGCGTGCGCGTTCGCGTCCTCGGCAGGGGCTTTCTCTTCGACAGCCTTGCATAGCTCTTCAAAACGGACCTCTTGCCGTGCCTGGGTTTTCCCTATCAATCCGACCTGGACCCAAGGCGCTGCCGTAAACGTCTTTGCGACGCACTCGATAGGTTTCAGGATGCCCTCAGTGAAGAGGTTGTCGATATATACACGGATATCGTCATGATCGAAGGGGATGATGAGGACACCCGGAAATTTCAATGCAGCCGCTTCGGCTATCTTACCTTCCGGCCATACACCGCCGAATTTTGAGTTGACGAACAATGTCCAGCGCTCCTGGAGAAAATCAAAAAAAGCGCCGCGGTCCGGCACGATCGCCCTGAGCGGCCAGTCCTTGAAACAACCGATCTTGCTTAGAACGGAGAGAAAGTAGTCGTCAAGCGACGTCGGCACTTGCTGTTTCCGGTAATGACGCTGGAGCAGCGCGCGGAGGAGATCGCTATCCTTCTTGATCATTTCTGGCACGGTCTCAAAGACGTGCTTGAGAATGAACTCCTTGGTCAGCGCCTCGCCCAACGGTTGTTTGGCGTAGTTATCATGCGCCAGAGCCAATACGTCAAAATACATGCGATCGAGCTTCGATACGATTGTGTATGATAGATTGGGAAAAACGTTTCTCAAGTAGAATGCCAGGTGTCGGGCGTTTTGTAAAAGATCGGCCGGGAGTTTTTCTGCCTCGCGGGTATCCGGACGGACCACGACGACAACTTCCCGGTTTTCTCCGCGATCCCATGCCTCCCGCAATTCCGATTCGTAGAGAAATCTGAAGGAGATGGACTCCTCGAAGTAGATCAACGTGAAGCCTCGTTCCGTGATCTCGCGGAAAATCTTATCATCCCGCAAGAGTTCATCCGGGTCGGTCACGACTGTCTTTCGGGCGATGCCCGGCACGAAAGGTTTCAATATGGGTTCCCGCCATGACATATCAGTTGATCCTCAGAATGACGATGGGTGCGAGATCGGGCAGCGCCTGCTTCTGCCTTTCATGATTTTGTTTCCACTCCTCCTCTTCCGTTACAAGCTGGCGCAGACGATGGTTTCGAACCTCCGGGAGCCCGATGGACGCCAGTAACTTGCGACGGGCGATGAAACTGTAAGTCGCCTTCTCCCGTTCCCACTGGAGGTGGTTTAGATGTTTTTGGCGAAGCTGGAGATAGACCTCTCGCCCCTGCTCGCGCGCCGCATGTTCGCACCGGCCAAATGCATCACCGGCATCGGCGGATGGGATTGCTTCATCCAGTCCCCAAGAATTTGTGTTCAGCTCATCCCAAAGGAAACGCGCCGTCGGTTGCAGATTCCGACCATCGTCATGAACGAAGACCGGCAGGACACGGTGGCGTCGTCGGATCGAGGTGAGCATACCGATCTGCCAGAGGGACCAAAAGCCCTGAATCGTAATGGGAATGCCCTCCATTTTTATCCGGTGTATGGTTTGCCCGGGTGCATGTCGTGGCAGGCGCGTCAAAATCCCCCGTATGCGGGGATGCTCCAGGGAAAGAACTTCGCTGCCGGTCTGTTGGCCGCTTTTCTTGACCGGGAATGCAACCGGCCGGCTTTCCGTTTCATTCGGCCACCGCAGTTCCATCACACCGTCCCGACGCTTAATTGTACCATGATTGGCAATCACGTAATTGACCGTCATCTGTTCGATCCACTCGCCCAATGGCAGGTTCTGGACCTGTTGAGCCTCGGTCGTTTCCAGAGCGACCGGATCATCGAAAAGCGATTGCTGTGTCCGCGCGTGATCGGCCTCCTCCTGGATTGATTTAATAGCACGCTGGACTTCCGCGTTGATCTTCTCGGGATGCAATAAAGCTTCGATATAGAGGCTGTCGAAGATGTTGCCCGCGTCGAGAGAGTCGAGAACGTCTCCGGTCTTATCGACTCCGAACTCCTGAAGGATAACGGAGAGCTTTTCTTCCAGGACCTCGCGTACGCGGCACTCGATGGTATCTTCAAGGACAAAGTTTAATGCCCGTACCACTTTCGTTTGACCAATGCGATCCACCCTGCCGATACGCTGTTCGATGCGCATGGGATTCCACGGGAGATCGTAGTTAACGACCACATGGCAAAACTGGAGATTCAGGCCCTCCCCGCCCGCGTCCGTCGAAACGAGGATCCGGACATCCTTTGCAAATCGCTCCTGGACGTGGACGCGTTGTTCCATGTCCATGCCTCCGTTCAGACAGACGACGGAGAAACCTCGATTGGTCAAGAATTCTGCGAGCATCTTCTGTGTCGAAATGAACTCTGTAAAGATTAGCAGCTTCAGGTCTGGTTCGGCCTCCTCGTTCTGGAGCGTGTAGATCCATTCGAGCAGGGCCTCTGCACGTGCGTCGGGACCGCGTGCTTCAACTTGGCGGGCAAGCTCCAACAAACGCCTGACTTCCGCTTTTTCATTCCGCAGCGCGTCAAGCCGGACATTGAGAACGGATTCCAGTTGTCCCTGGCCGTCGAGGTCCGGCCATTCTTCCTCAAAAAGCGAAGCGGTTTGACCCATCTGGTTTTTCGGTTGTTCCAGGACTTCCAGACGCCGGGTGAGTGTGGCGGCAATGGCGCAGGTGGAGGAGGTAACCAGCCGCTGCATGAGGATCATGAGGAAGCCGAGGAAGCCTTTTTTTTCCTTCATGGCCTGGTTGTAACCGTCGCGGACGTATTCGGTCACCGACCCGTAGAGCCGCTTTTGCAGGTCGTGTTCCGCCTTCCAGGGGATGACGACGAGTTTGGTGATCCGGGGTTGGAAAAGCGGCTTGCCGTCGGCGTCGATGGCATGACGTTTCTCCGTACGGATCACATAGGGCAAAACGCGCTCCTTGACGACGCTTGTGGGATCGGGAAAAGCGGTACGGTCGAGGAGGGTCAGCAGTCGGTGAAAAGCATCGCTTTTGCCCTGGTGAGGTGTAGCCGAGAGGAGAAGAAGATAGGGCGCTGCCTCGGCCAGCCCCTTGCCCAACTGATGGCGCGCTACCTGCACGGAACTGCCGCCAAGCCGATGGGCCTCGTCCACGATGATCATATCCCATCCGGCGCTGATGAGATCGAGAAAACGGTCCTGGTTGAACTGGGCCAAGTGCTCCTCCGTCCATCCCTTACGGGAATCGACGGGTTTGACCGAATCCAGGGAACAGATGATCTGGTTCCCGGTTTGCCAGACATTCTCGCTTGATGCGATACGGCGGTAGGCCGGAAAGTCGGCAGGCGAGTAGAATCTAAACTCTTCACCGAAATGTATCTGCATTTCAGCGATCCATTGGGTGATGAGGCCCCGTGGAGTGATGACAAGGGTGCGATTGACCAAGCCCCGGAGTTTCAACTCGCGGAGGATCAAGCCTGCTTCAATGGTTTTGCCCAGACCGACTTCATCGGCCAAAAGAAACCGCACTCTGTCGCGAGAGATGGCTTTGCGTAGCGCCTTGATCTGGTGCGGAAGCGGGATGACCGAAGCATCTATTGGCGCCAGGAGGATATCGTCGGTTATCAGGTTCGATAGTCGGGCCGCCATGAGAAGATAACGAATACGGGCGGCTTCCGTCGTATCCGGCAGGCCATGATCATTGTTGCCGTTTATTGGCTTGACATCTGATTCCGGGACCAAAACGATAGTGTCCCGATTGGGGAGCCAGATCCGGTATGCGGGAGAATCCCAGAGATCAATACGCTCGACGACTTTGGCGTGTTCCCGATAGGTTTCGGACCATACCCATTCTGCGCTGTCAGCATCACTATTTCTGGTCTGGACCATATGTTTCATTCAAACTCGCCGCCTGTCCGGGTCACGGCGCTGTCATAGATCATCTGGAGTTGCTCGTCGTTTTGAATAACACTTTCGGGGATGTACCGAGCGACAGCGATGATGGTTTGGTAATCATTCTGCGCAAAACAGAAGTTGAAACCGACGCGGATAGCCTCGGTTCGTACAATGGCAATACGCTTGCCTTTGACGATCTTGGGCATTATATGCTCCATTCCCGGCAGAACGGTTTGCATCGTTTTGCGACGGGCAGCCGGTTCGTATCCGGGGGGCATGTAGGACCAGAATTCCTCCAGCAAGCGCTTTTCCCGCAACTGCTCGACGTCTGCGTTTTTCCGTGGATCGGGAACGAACCAACGGTCTTTTGCCTTCGCTCGAAGCATGGCATGGTCTGCCTGCAGATTGCGCAATTCCTTGAAATTCGTGGAAAGATAGCTATGAATCTGCGGGGGTACGTCGCCCTCACCGGAGTAGCAGAGAAAGTACTGGTCCAGAAGAGCACGGAGTTCCGGTCGGGTTTCCCACTTTTTCCAGCTTTGGTTCAATTGTTCGAAAAATTCCGGCATGATGTCCTGATACTTGCAGGGTTTGTTCTTGAGGTAATTGCGGAGCCATGCCACGGCGCTGCGTTCGTCCTCTACAAACAGAACCAACTGTCCGATGCCTTCCATCTTCATCCGGACCTTGTCGTATTCTGCTGCCTGTTTCGACAGGAAGTACATGCCGTCGCGCTCCGGAAATTTCTCCGCCAAACCGGACTGGAACTCCGGCGAGGAGATCGGGACCGGGATGCCATGGCGGACATAGAAGGCTACGGTTCGGTCAAAGAGGATGCGGGGATCGCGTTCCGCGATAGGTTCCATTTGGCCGCCTCTCGGTTTCACGACCGGCAGATTTCCAAGATGGGTTCGAATGAAGTCCCAGACGCCATCCTCGGTTTCCGCCTTCTTGGCAAAACGTGACTCCAGTCCCCCATTCGGTTTGTAGGCGGAGATTACGAGGTCCTGTTTGACCGCCGTGGGTGTAGTGACAGCCTTAAAACTTCCTTGTTTCTTATCCAAAGCGGCCACGTTGGCGACTACGAAGCCCGCCTCCTGCAAAGTTGTCTGAATTGAGTTCCATATGGAGGCCTGTGTGTTAGAGAATTCGATCGTTATCCAACGACCAGGTTTGAGTATTCGGAAGAACTCACGGAAGCACGACAGCATTAACGCTTTGTAATCCGAAAGGCCCTTTTTCTGGACACTGTTGGTGATGGCTTCGCGTTTGTTGTTTGTAAACACGCGGAGCCAAGACTCCCAAATGAAACTCAACTCGGAGTAGTTGATGTTGCCGCCGAAGGGTGGATCGACAAAAAGATAGTCGACAGATTCGCTCTCAATGCCATCAGTGCCAGCATCCCCAGTCGCAATCGCAGCAGGAGAAGTCCAGCCCTCACATATTCTTTTGAGTTGAGCGGTCTTCTTGATGTGCTCCTTGATTACTTTGAGGGCGGGGATCTCTTTTATCAGCGACGGGACGTAGAGCGTCCCGTTCATGGGACCTCCGCCAGCACCCAAGCTGCCGCCTTGTGACCTGAAACGGTAAAGTTTGCTCAGGACCATACTGGATGAAGTTATATTGACGTATTGGCGTTTGGGGCCAAGGATGTCGGCAAATGCAGCAAGGATAATCAGATTGCGTTTAGTGTAGAAGTGGTGAACGTGAGTAAAACCATGGGAGACCCGGGGTTGCGTAGTGTTGAAACCATCTGGCAGGGGGTTTGAGGGCATAGTTCGCATAGGCTTAACCCTCGTATCAATGACCTCTATTAGGGCACGGTCGAACGCATCTGGCGGCTTACCATTTGGGTATGCCCTCTCCGCAATATGGATCAATGCCGGCCTCTGTTCGGATTGGATCACAGTTCGATTCAGAATGCTGTCGAAAATCGTCACCTTCTTTCGGTCAATTCCCTTCTTCGTCAGGGCAGCGCTACATGCAGGGCAGTCGAACTTCTCTCTTATGGACCAGTCACGAGGATCGGACGCCAAATCCCAAAACAAAAGGTCAATGCCACACTCAGAGCAAACGAAGACATCAGACCAGACAACGTAGTTGATCCGCTTCAGATTGAACCTTTCATTGGGATGACCAATGCGACCTTTGAAGACATCTTCCGAGCTGAGCAACTCGCGGTATTCATCTGCGTTCTGACACTGAGTCAATGCAGTCACGGCCGCTTGAATCACTTGTTCTGATGCGTTACACAACGTGGCAAACATCCAGCCCCACTCCTCGTCTATCTTTCTCAACAAATACGTCGATGCGGTTTGGAAATTAGTGGCATCCACCGGAGTGTTATAGTTAAAAGCTATGAAGGTCGCAGCAGGTGACAGGTCATTCAGAATAACGCGGCGAGCGCCAAGTTTGGAGAATGGCTGGCCTATCTCGTTCAAGATAGTACCGTCATCTCGAACGCGGTAACCGAGTTCCCGGACTTCTGCCCTGTCGCCGCAAAGCTGTGCAGCGACGCCAGTCATTCCAGATCCAGCAAAGCCATCAAAGACTAAATCACCAGGTTCGGTGTAGTGGAGGATGTACCGCATGATGGCACGGTGTGGGACTTTCGTGTGGTAGGCGTGCGCACTATAGATGGGATGCGTTTTCCCCTCGCTCACATCGGCCGCGAATGGCTCACGATGATATTTTTCCTTAGAATTGTATGGGCGACCGTAGTGCTTGACAAAGTCCTCGATCCAGGGGTTGGGGCAGGCGGTGTAGTATGGTGGATCGGAAAGAGCGAGGATGTCTTCGTCCTCGCCGATTGGGAAACCTTCGATCTTGCGAAATTCGGGGTCCTTGAGTTTTTCCGCCAGTTTCTCCAAAAAGTATTTGCGACGTTCGTTGTCAGAGGGAAAAGTCATGCCGAGGCATTCAACCGGACCAGACGGACCGGAGGTGGAAGGCAGGCCAATATCCATCTGTTCGGGCTTTGGATTGTTGCTATTCTTTGCCATAAATAAAATCCTCTTCAATCAATAACATACGCCAATTCAACCTCATGAGGCCACCTCTTTTTCCCATGGTTTTATCTCATATCCCACTTGGTCAGTAACCATGCCTGGCGCTGATACAAGCTGACTTGGTCAGTTTGGGGGTGACCAAGCTCAGGTGACTTGTTCAGTGAACAAATCTAATGACCAACAGTTTACTTGCCCACTGGACAAGTAGCACATGGGGTTACTATTGCCTTATTCCAGAACAATCCTCGTTTTCCCCGCATCCTTACCTTTGAGAAGGCCGGAAACAAAGTTCTCAAATCGATTCTTGAACTCGGCCGGGGTAGTCGGACTGCCGTCCGGAAACAAGGCGGATTTCAAGTCGCCGAGCCGAAGCGGAACCTTTGCCAGGTCGGACAGGACTTCCTTCAATGCCTGCAAAAAATCGTTTCTGATCTCATCCGGCAGTTCCTTGGCTTTGATGAAATCCTCGATCATTTTCCGCTGTTTTGGCTTGAGCAGGCCGAAATTGCCCTGGACAACTGGGTCGCCAAGATTATCCAGAAGGGACTGTGTCCAGCTCTTCTGGATCTTGCCAAGTTCAGACTTCAAGGCATCGAGAATCACTTCGGCGGAAACGGCGACGCCTTCCATGCTTGGCCAGAATCCACAGTGCGGGCACTTGGGGTCCGCATCGAGGTCGTGCTTGGTCAGGGCAAAGCATGTTTTGAGTTTACCCAAACGGTCTTGAAATTCGAGCAACTGTTGGCGGTTCAGCAAGTCAATGGCCGTGAGCTTTTGGAGTTGGGAAATCCGGTAGTCTCTGGTGAGATCGCTTTTGGCCTTATCCTGGTTGTGATTCAGGCGTGCTCGCTTGTGCAGCCCCATGTAAGCGGCGAAGTATGCGCCTTTCAATTCTTTCAGCTTTTCAATGACGCCCGTCTTGAATTTTCCGGAGGTCCTGTTATTCGGATTGAGAACATCTTTCAGAAGTTGATCGCGCAGGTCCTTGCTTTTTTTCACCCACGGATCGGTCTCCGGCAAATATCCTTCGGCCATGGAGATATATTGGGAAAACTGACCGATTTCGCGCGTGAAGGATTCAAGCTCCTGAATTTCTTTGAGCTTATCGAAGACGGGGCGCTGCGCCCTGATCTCGTCCACGTCGTACTTCAGGTTTTTCAGCTTGCCCGGCGTGTTGTAGGCCTGAAGACTTTCTATAAAAATCTTGGTTTTCTCCAAGGATTCGGCAATGGATTGTATTTCTGTTTCGGTATAAAGGTTTTGTCCCCAGAATGGAATGCCGTTCAGGATTTGTTGACGGGTTAGAACGAAACGTTCGACGGCGTCCAAAATGTTCGTATGAAGCTGAGTGACCGGTGGCGTATTCCCCTGGGAAACATCGATTGCGAGTCCCGGCGCCAGACCCATAAGTTCAAAGATTGCTTTCAAGGCGGGCAAGTTCCATTCTTTTGGACGTTCTACATGCTTGAATTTCTTTAGTTCATCTATTGAAGTAGCGGCGAGTGTGTTCAGCCCTGTTGCGTCGAACTTCACCCCGGGAATGGTGAGAACTACATCGCCGGAATAGACAAGTGACGTCAAAAGGACGACGGCCCATTCGGGCTCCAAGTGATACTTGTCCGGGACGAAATAATCTATGCCTTTGACGGATTGAATCAATTCCTGGCGATTGAGAACTTGGCCGTGCCCTTTGGCTTTGAGCAGGTCCAGGATGTGCTTTGCATACTGGGAACGGGTAGGTTCCAATTTATCCCCGTCAAGCAGTTCAAGCGCATCCAGTACGGCAGTAGCCTGTTTGGTGCGGGTTGCGGGCTGGGCAATGCCGCGGACTGCATCCTGTGCGGCCTGGGGAATGTTCCGCATGCTGAGCAGGATCGAGAACGTGGGATAGTTTGGTGCCTGGTTGATAAAGTGTTCGGCCAGGCAGGCGGAACCGACAGCGTTCACGGTGTCCCGGATGTTGAGCAGGCTATTGCCTCCGGAACTGCTTTGGAGCCAGCGGGTAAGTTTCTTTTTCTGGCCCTGGTAAGTGACATCCATCGCGGCGAGGAGGTGATCGCGCATCCACTTGGTGAGTATGCCAATATGGTCGGTCGCCTTCCTGAGATAAACATCTTTCTTCGTGCCGGAGGAGGTCGCGGCAAGTTCCAGGGCGGCCGCGTAGAGCTTGATGGTTTCGTCAAAGGCCTTGTCTTTCTCGGTGAGGCGGAAGAAAATCTCATCCGGGAGTTTGTCATCCGTAAAACGCGGTGGGTCGAAAGGTTGGACGAAGTAGAAATAGAAGTCACGCGGCGGGATGGCCGTGGATCGTTCGCTGGGCGTGCCGAAGAAAAGGTAGCCCAAGCGGGGGGCCTGGCGCTCTTTCCAGATGATTTCATGTTCCCAGATCTGCCAACCCATGAAGCTGGTGGTGTCCGTACACTCAAGGACCTGGCGCAGCGCGTCATAATAGTAGCGGTCGAGAACGTTGCTATCGAGGGTTTCGGCCCGCTTGTCGATCAATGCGTCGTAATCTTCCGCCTTTTTCAAATCGAGATAGTATTGTCGGTTGTCTTTGCTGAAAGAGATGAACTGGCCGCTTACCGTGCGGCGGATTTCGTTCAGCGCCGTTTCCACAACCGTGAGTAGATTGGCTGCGGGATCGCCGGGTAGCGAGGCAACAGTCGGATGATAGAGACACAGGCCGTCGCGGAGCTCCTCGGGCGTCAGGCCGATGGGGGCATAGGGATCGAGGGTGGTTAATCGGTGGACGGATAGTGCGTCCACAATGCGCAGGGCCATGAGGCGATAGGGCGGTTTGGTGTAGGCGTTCTTGATTTTTGCAGCCAATACGTCGCTGCATTCTATGATCGCCGCAACCTCGGGGATCGCCTTGTTGGCAGGGTTTTCAATCAGGGCCTTCCAGTAACTGTCGAATGCCTCGACGCCGGGGCGATCATTGGGAATATCCTGGTTGACCAGCTTTTTGATGGTGTCTGAAATGATTTGAAGAACGCCGCGTTTCTCTACGATCGGGATGTTTTCGAAGGTTTCGATATAGTCGGGATGGATGGGAAAGAGTTCTGAAAAATCGTCCATGCGTTCGTTCATGTTGGCGTAGAATTTGGCGAACGGCTGGAGATACTCCTGAATATGGGCAAGCTGCGACTGCGATTTCTTCAGAAGGCGATTTGCGACAACGAACTTTACATCGGTGGATGCGATGCGCACCTGCTGGAAACGGTCCTTTACGCGTCCCAAACTACTTGCGACATGGGCGAACCGGCCGCTATCGAAAATAGCCTCCTGAACACCGGCGACAAATCGGAAGCGGAGATCCTTACAGACTTCACCCACTTCGCGAAGAAAGCCGAGATCGAGGATCAGCGGCTGGTCGTGCCGGGAACGGAGATAGTCGAGCAGCTCATCCACGACGATCAGAAGTCCCTGCCCGGGGAACTTCTTATCGAAAGCATCCATCATGTTATCGAAGGAGGTCTTGTTCTCATACTGCTGGGTAGCGTCGGGAAAACGAAATGATACGCCCCAGTCAGCGAGGCTCTTTTCCAGTGCAGTGGTGATAATATCCTGCAGTGCCATCTGGGTGGCGCCGATCTCCAGGCGGATGACCTGGAACTTTCCGGCGATGCCGGCGGCGGCCTCCCGGACTTTGGGGTTTGTAAGAAGTGGGAGCACGTCTTCATTTTCTGCCACCGTGGAGAGGACAGAAAGCATATGTGATTTACCAGTGCCGTAATTGCCAACAATCAAAATCCCCTTGTTGTCGTGCGGTTTCTCGTACTGGAGGTGCGGAATGACGACCTCGCTCAGGCGCTGGCACATTTCATTAGAAATGACGTATGAGGCCACCAGTTTGCGGGCGGACTCTTTGCGGTTGGCATCTCGCAACTGGATAACGCTTTCGATAGGTTGGAACGTGATCAATTCACTATATTTCATGTGCTCCCCTTTTCCTCGTTATAAAGCGATCAGTGTAATTTCCGATGTAGGAATACGCTGGTATTCCGGATGCCCCCGATATGAGTATGTAACATGACCATCCTCGACTTCCCCATTCCATGACCAGATCAACAGACGAGTACGTGATAGGCCCTGAAGCAGGCCCAGGGGATTGAGCATCAGGGAGGGATCGAAAATAACCTCCGTGTTGTCTATGGCTAACCGTGGAGCGCCCTGAACGTCGATCAACTCTGAAACGATCTCGAAAGTTTTCAGCTTACGCTCATGGGAAGTGAGCGGCAGCAACTTTTGACTCAGGCCAATCCCGAGATTGATCAGGGGGAGCTGCATCTGCCTGCATATTTTCTTGAGCAAGTTGGTTTTCCCTGAGCCACTTCGACCCACAACCAAGGTTAATTTGTAATAACAGGTAGCGGCCTGATTGATAGCCTGGATGTAATCCGTGTCCCTGAAAACATTCTGATAAGCGCCCACGATTATTTCTCCGCTCCGATTTGGTCGGTAGCCGATATATTTAAACGAATCTCACCTTCGATCTTGGCCGCGCTATTTAATAAAGAGGTCTGCTCTGAACTCATGCCTATTAATTCTATTCATTTTCGATCACCCGTGCCACCTCCTCGCCACAGCGGGTAAAAACCTTCAGAATACCAACATTTCTTTTTCAACCTCTCCGTCGACATTTCCAATACCGGTAGATTCGGAGTCGTTTTTAAGATCACAATTTATGAACTTAAAAAATATTTTTTATAACAAATGAGTCCATTTATCGTTAGTTTTTTGGCCGGGCTTCGTATACAAAAATTGACAACGGCATTTTTCATATTGCAAATTTCTCTTTAATTACTTTTTGGACCGCTTGGCTGTCAAATCCAGTGCCTTCTTTCGATACAATCAACCGCTCTGCAAACCCATGTTTTTTATACCAGGCATGCTTCTCTTCCTGGCGTTTTCGATAGTCTTCACGGGTCAGCATGCCCTCATGCTCCCAATACCAACTCTCCCCACGCCATTTTATGGTAAAGTCAGGAAGGACCGTGGTGCCGTCCGGGGCCTGGAGTGGCATTTCATATTGAAATGGGATGTCTCTATCAAAAAGCATGTTGGCAATTATTACTTCTGATTTTGAACGGACCATATAATCAGCTAAGGTTCTGTGAATTTTTCCTTCCTCATACCATTCGAACATATTCTGGAACTCTTCCGGCACAGGTGTAAAGTTGAACAAGGAAGAGTTGATTCTGATGAGATGTGAATTTTCCCTTCTTCTAAGGCTGTAAATTGGCGCCATATCCTCCTCAATGAGAAGGGTGCAGTGTGACTGCGCACGGGTAAGTCCTGTGTAAAAAAGTTCCCGCGAGAGCAAACCGCGTTTGTGTTTTGGGAGGACAAAATAAACCCTCTGGAATTCACTGCCCTGGGACTTGTGGACGGAGATGGCATAAGCTAATTCCAGGTTTTCTTCAACCTGGCTTTCAGAATTATAGCTCACCCAGAGGTGCTGTTTTCTACTAAAAACTACTTGAAATTGACCTAATCGAAATTCTGACCACTGCCATTTTTTATGGTCAAAACCATGGACCTTTGTGTAGCCAATTTCACCGTTAAAGACTTCCACATCCTCATTCTTTTTAGTATTAAGATCATATGCTTTTATAGGGTTAGAATGTGGGCGGTTACATACTTGAATAACCTTATCTCTATAGGTTATTCCGCCTAACCCCCCCTTATTTTCTAACATCCAGGTGTTTTTATGATTTTGCAGCACTGTATTCAGGTGTTCTATGCCATAGAGTTCGCCTCTATAAGGAGAGATGACTTGATTGCGCTCGGGTTGTCCTTCACCATCAAGTATTTTGAAATAGGTGTCCCACAAGATATCAGGTCGTTCCGAGTCAATCGATTTGCCAGTATCTTGTTCCATATCTGAGATGATAGTATCAATAAGAACTTTTTCCAACGTTTCGGGGGTGTCCCAGAAAAGTACCCGCAAATCTCCTGAAACATCACCTCCTTCTTGAATCTTGCTAAGGATCTCCTCTTCTTGCGCGTCTAAGTCGGCTGACTTTTCATCCGCAAGCCTTCTGTGTAGGTATATATTTGCAAGATCAAGAATTCCAGTACCTTTGCCCGTAATACGATTATGTATTTGCCGGATATTCGTGGTTAGCTCACCTACATGTTCAGGAAGTTCTACTTTCAACCAATCAAGAAGGTCAGAAAAGACTTTTCCCGTCCCAATGGGTGGCAATTGGTTAGGATCACCAACAAAAATTACTCGTTGGACGGCATTCCAATTAACAGCCCTAAACAGGGTCGCGAGCATGGAAAGATCAATCATGGATGATTCATCTATAATGAACGTTGTTATATTGTCTTCACGTCGCCCTCCTGATCGACGAAAACTGAGGTTGTCATTTAACCAGCCTCTCTTCGCTAAAAAGGAATGTATTGTGCTTGCCCCTTTTCCAGTGCGCTCGCGCAAACGGTCGGCTGCTTTGCCGGTCGGGGCCAATAATTGAAAAGACGATTCAGCCCCGTGGGCCTTTTCAATCGCCCGTATAATGGCTTCAACAATAGTGGTTTTACCTGTCCCCGCGGCCCCACAAAGGATACTCAAGGGCCTGCGAAAAATCTGGGAACAGACCTTTACCTGGTTGGAAATTGCCTTCTCGTATTCGGCTGGATGTTCTATAGCCAATCCACTATCTGCTTTTTTCAAATAATTCTTCCAATGGCTCTCTGTTACAGGAAACCGAAGGGTTATATCGTTTTGCGCTGCCATCTGGCGCAAAGTGTTTTCGATAAGCCTCTCATCTTCGAAGATTGATTTGTGGTAAAGATAAAGCTTATCGTTTTCTAAACGATAAGTCAGAGCGCGGCTCAAATCGTCTTTCTCCACCTCTAAATGTTTAAGTGTGAATTGAGTTCTTTTCCAATCCGGCATGAAGCTGAGTTTATGATTAAGTCCGAAAAGGATTTGCTCTGCTGACATAAAAGTATGCTGACTCGCACGTTTAAGTTGCTCAATGCAAAGAGCGCGCAACCGTTGCCAATCATCCGGTTCCATCTCAGGACCTTCGCCAAGGTCGGGCGATGGCAACATACCATGATCTATCTGACTAAATGTGATCTGGTCATCGGGATTATCTCCGACATATTCCTCTGACAGTATGTAGGGGCTTTCTATTATTTCACTATGGTTCGCATAAATTGAGACGCTTTCTGGTTTTTCAATAATTTTTTCAATCTGTCTCGTTGTCAAATCAAAGCGGGAAAAAACATCCTGAAGAAGTTCTTGCTGTTCCTTCTCAAGATATTTCCATCTCTTTCGAATTTGTTTTATTCTTTTGTCGGAAATTGATAGCCCAGGAACCGTATCATTTTCAGCATTCAAGAATGAAAAAAGTCTATCCTTGACTTGCTCCTCATTTTGTTTATTGGCCTGTTCCATCGTATATGGGATTGCTTCGTTAAATTTGAGATAGTCCCAAACCCTTAAAATTCCAGGGTAAAGGCCTCGATCACTCCAAAGCTCACCCATAATAGAGGAAAGCCAGATTTGCCGGATATCCCAATTTTCAGATGTGTCGCCAATTTCTTGTAACGCCCCAACAATCTCACTTAAACGCTCAATAACACCAAGAGCCCCGTCGTCCGAGATATGCCTGGTTGCATACTTAAAATGCCTTGGATTTTCAGGAACAAAGAGGATACGGTCTAAAACATCCGGATTGTCCAAGTATTTTTCGTATGGTATTCTGAGTCCCTGATCAGGATAATCAGAAGTTATATTTCGTGCCCAGACATTAGGACCATATTTTTCCTTCATCTCTTTTGATTGATTGTCCCAGGTAATCTCTTGTCCTATCTTTTTAATACGACTTACCCCTATGAGGGCATATTTGCGTTCATCATTCTCACTGAATGGATTACTGTAATTTACATAATAGAAAACAAGGCTCTTGCCTGGGGAGAGTTGGGCGAAATAATTGAGCGCACCCTCCCTGCGAGCAACAGCATTATATTTTGTCATACCTTTTTGTTTGGAGATGTTCTTAACATCATCATTATACATCTCCTCATAAGGCCATGTGCAGATAGTATAGGGTGGCAACGGCCAATGCTTTACTTTTGTGCCGTCGCGAAACCATGCTGGAGGTGGGTTATAGGTCCCAAGCTCCTTTTCTCCGTAAGCGTTACAACTCCAGATACAAGGAGGAATAAAATCCAAATCGTTTATCGGCTCACCAGCGTGTTCTTTCTCAACTTCAATCTCACGCCGTTCAGCGATCATATCTCCTGGGAAAGAATAAGGCCCGGCACAATAGGTATTTGCCTTTGGGTTTTGGCATATCTTTCCGTTCCAGCCACTATCGTGCCAGGCTAATCGTGCTGAGATGTGTGTTGTCATATAGACCTCTTACACGCTATAAAGGGTAAAACAATGGCGCCTGTTACTAAATTCGGACAAAATCCATCTATATGTTTGTAATTACAATGAACACGCTAAACAGTAATCCCTTTTTTAGGCTAAAACGATGTTTTCGGTATCAAAATGACAACCATAAACTTTTGGGCTAATGAGCCAGCACAAAGCTCCAAGGCGTTACACTCTAATAAATACACCTGGAATAATTCCCTTGTGATTTGCAATGTCCTATTAACTTTAAAACCCGGCCGGACAAAAAGGTGAGTCACTGCTTGAATGATGTTTTGTTTTTTGTTCAAAACGCCACCTATGGTTCTGATTATAGGTGTGATGAAACAAATATGGTATGGTTGAGAATAGTAACTGGTAATGAATACATATTCATTGATGATATGTCAATAAAATTCCAAACAAATTAAATAGTTATATTGTCAAAAAACAGTAAATTGTGACGGGTAACGAGTGACGAGGCTGGGAAACAATAAAAAAATGGGGCAGAGGTCGCGGATCAGAAAGATTTGGCTGTTCCAGATATCTCTCCAAACCCTCAAAGTATCAGCCGGTCTCAAAATCTTCGATATGTCTGACATCTCACTGATTCCATTTTTTAAAGGAATCAGCCCGTTTTCTTTTCGAAATGGCGGTGATAGAATCCATGCATGCTGCTACCGTCGCTTCTACTTCACCGACAACGCTTCGACAGGTCCTTGCGGCAGTTTTTGCGGCAGAACAAGCTGAAATTTTCCGGAAGAACCGTCGGACGATATTTCGGCGCCGAGAGTTTTCACAAGGAGTTCCGTCTGTGGAGTCGGGAAAGCTTTAACACCTCCCGGCGCTATC